>JAAGKN010000995.1_pt1 | contig 65059 bp, 64 predicted proteins | sample 6206371 | NCBI WGS metagenome assembly JAAGKN01 (sample SAMN11533720, study PRJNA540317) | gut metagenome | isolation source: fecal pellets from male and female animal of same cohort | host: Peromyscus leucopus | place: USA:CA | collected 2017
TGGTATGACAATGAATGGGGTTATTCTACACGTTTAGTGGATATGGCTAATTTTGTTGGCTCTAGCATTTAAATGAAGTGGATTATTTGATGCTAACATTGACAAATACTTATGTGCGTTTTCTGCAAAATAATCCCAACTTTTTCGACAAAAAAAATTTGGATTTATTCTTTCAAAAAGTCCTTGTGGAGCGCGATAGTCAGCTTAGCGGATATTATGACTTGCCTTTTGCAGAAAATGAAGCAATTTTTGAATATTTAGCACGCAATAAACATTTTTTAGACTCCATTTCGAATGTTATTATTGTAGGCATTGGTGGTAGCTCACTTGGGACAAAAGCTATTGACGCGCTTCTTTCACACCAAAACAATCGCAAAAAAATCAAATTGCGATTCTTGGAGCATACAGACCCTATTATTATCAGGAAAGACTTGCAACGCATCAAATACGAAAACACGCTCTTTATCGTGATTTCAAAGTCAGGGCTTACGATTGAAACAACTTCACTCTTTAAATATATTTTAGCGCGTTTTTCTTTGCTTAAACAAGAACGCAAAAAGCATTTGCTAACTATTACAGATGAAAATTCTCCACTTTTTCTATGGAGCAAAAGCGAAAGGATAGATTCCGTAACCATTAAGCCAAATATTGGCGGGAGATTCTCTGTATTGAGTGCTGTTGGTTTATTACCGCTTGCGATTTTGGGTTATGATATTAAGACTCTTTTGAAAGGTGCTCGCATTGTTAGTGATAGATTCTTCAAAGAGCGTAGAGATAATGTCTTGAAAAAAGCACTCTTTTTGGCAAGAAACGAAAGTAATTTTCCCATTAATGTGCTTTTCTCTTACTCTAGCGTTTTTCGCCATTTTAACGCTTGGTATGTGCAATTGTGGGGAGAATCTTTGGGCAAATTAGATATGTATGAGCAAAGACGCGGATTGACCCCTGTTGCCCTTATTGGTAGCATTGACCAACATTCCTTTTTACAGCTGATTATGCAAGGACCTGCGAACAAAACCGTAACTTTCCTAAGCGTAAAGAATCTTTCACAAAAGCCTCTCTATATCCCAAACATTAAATTGAAAGGATTAGAAACGACAGACTTCGTCAATCAAACTTCTTTCAATCAACTCTTAAAGCTGCAATGTATTTCCACCAAAGAAAGCATCATTTCACAAAATGTGCCTGTGGATTCTATCGTGCTTGATTCTCTTAATGAGCAAAGTGTTGGCGCACTTGTGCTTTATTATGAGCTTCTTACTTCTTGTGTGGGAATTTTGTTGCAAATTGACACCTACAATCAGCCCGGAGTAGAATTTGGCAAAAAGATACTAAGGGAAAAATTTACACACTCTTAAAAATTTTTACATTTTTTTATCAAGTTTATACACTACTTAGCCTAAAAAATCTTACAATAGATGAAATCTTAATTCAAAGGATTCTTAAATGGGTTTCATTCAAATTATTAAAGAAAGGGCAAAAGCAAACTTACAAACAATTGTTCTGCCCGAAACAAGTGATACACGCACTTTGGAAGCCGCACATTTCGCATTACAAGAAAAACTTGCAAAGATTATTTTGCTTGGCGAAGAAGCAGAAATCAAGCAACGCGCAAAAGAACTCAACCTTAATTTAGATAATGCAGAATTCATTAATCCAAGCAGTTGCGATGCGTTAGAATCTTATGTAGAATTACTTGTTAAGCTTAGAGGACACAAAGGTTTAAGTGAAAAATCTGCTCGCGCCCTCTTGCTTGAAAATCCACTTTACTTTGGAGTTGCTCTTGTCCGCTCCAAGAAAGCAGATGGAATGGTTGCAGGTGCAATTAACTCTACTGCTGATGTGCTTCGTGCCTCATTGCAGATTTTAGGCACGAAGCCAAACTCCAAATTAGTATCCGCGTTTTTTTTGATGATTGTGCCAAATTGTCATTATGGCGAAAATGGAATCTTCATCTTTGCCGATAGCGGTTTAGTGCAAAATCCCAATGCACAAGAGCTTGCTTCTATCGCGATAGATTCTGCTAAAAGCTTTGAAGCCTTGGTTGGCAAAAAAGCTGTCGTTGCAATGCTCTCACACTCCACAAAAGGGAGTGCAAAACATTCTGATGTAGATAAAGTCATAGAAGCAACAAAAATTGCTCAAGCAGAAGCACCAGAGATTTCTTTAGATGGAGAATTTCAGCTTGATGCTGCTATCGTCCCAAGTGTCGGTCAGTCTAAAGCTCCAAATAGCCCAATTGCCGGAAATGCAAATGTGCTTGTTTTTCCGAATTTAGATGCGGGCAATATTGGCTACAAACTCGTTCAACGCTTGGCAAATGCAGAAGCCTATGGGCCAATCACTCAAGGAATCAATGGAGCCGTCAATGACCTTTCGCGTGGCTGTAGCAGTGAAGATATTGTCGGCGTGATTGCAATCACCGCTCTTCAAGCCCAACAAAACAAGGAGTAAATTATGGATATTTTAGTTATTAATTGTGGGAGTTCCTCGCTCAAATATCAACTTATCAATACAGACACAGAAGAAGTTTTGGCATCAGGATTGTGTGATAGAATCGGTATTGATGGAGGACAATTTAGCTATAAACCCTGTCAAGGGGAAAAGGCGACAAAAAACATTAATATGTCAGACCATGAAGTTGCCATTAAACTTGTGCTTGAAGCACTCGTAAATCCAAAAGATGGGATTATCAAATCCCTCAATGAAATCAAAGCAATTGGGCATAGAATCGTGCATGGGGGTGAGCATTTCACCCATTCTGCGCTGATTAATGATGAAGTTATAGCACATATTGAAGAATGCTCTGATTTAGCTCCTTTGCACAATCCTGCGCACTTGCTTGGAATCCGAGCTTGTAAGCACTTAATGCCGAAAACCCCTATGGTAGCCGTGTTTGATACTGCATTTCACCAAACAATGCCACCACATGCTTATATTTATGGCTTACCTTATGAGTATTACGAAAAATACAAAATCCGCCGTTATGGATTCCATGGGACAAGTCATAGCTATGTCTCCAAACGCACAGCGGAATTTTTAGGGATTCCTTTGGAAAATTCTCGCATTATCACATGTCATTTGGGCAATGGTTCTAGCATTTGCGCAATCAAGAATGGCAAAAGCATTGATACAAGCATGGGACTAACTCCACTTGAAGGTTTAGTCATGGGCACGCGCAGTGGAGACTTAGACCCTGCAATTATTGATTATATTGCCCAAAAAGAAAATTTAAGCACCAAAGAAGTTTTAAATATCCTCAACAAAAAATCTGGCGTGCTTGGAATCTCTGGAATTTCTAGTGATTTCAGAGATTTGCTCGCAGCCGATGAAGAGGGCAACCTCAAAGCACGATTTGCTAGAGAAGTGTTTGCTTATCGTGTCGCAAAATACATTGGTGCTTACACTGCGGCACTCGTAGGTGTTGATGCAATCGCATTCTGTGCAGGAGTCGGAGAGAATGCCAAGTTTATTCGTGGGAAAATCGTCTCACATTTGCATTTCTTAGGAATCAATCTTGACGAGTCTGCCAATCTTGAAACCGTAGGCAAAGAGGGTATTATCTCTACCCCTGATTCCAAAGTCAAAGTTTGCGTGATTCCTACCAATGAAGAACTAATGATTGCAAGAGATACACGCGAAATTGTTTTAAAATCCCAAGAGCATTAACTCTCGCTGCATTATTACGAGATTTCAGATTATAGATTGCTTCGTTAGCCACACCTCTTCGCAATGAAGAATCCAAACATTGCGAGATTCCGCAAGGAATCTTGGCAATCCATTGAAAAGTTACTATGTCATTCAGCTGACCCTCCCCCTACCACTCCACCAAAAACCCATATTCACAGATTTTTGTCTCTATTTTCTTTATGAGATTCTGTAACTCAAAGTTGAGATTCCCCATTAAACCCTTATATTACAAACCTTTTACTTTTTGGGGTGGATTCATTTTGACTTTGTCATTGAATCCTTAAAAATGGGCTTTGATGTCATAAAGACTTACATTAACATTATAACTTAATGCTTCAAATCCCATATCAAGAACTGCCTTTTGATATTATCAAAGATAAAAAGATGCAAAAATCAATTTTTCCCAAAGGCATCAAAGTCTTTGAAAAAGTCTTGTGCGACTTGGTCCTAAGTTAATATTCAGGAATGCTTAAGAGATACATGTCCTCTTTTGTGCTCAAATATTTAACAATGCTTGACATTATAGCCTTAAATCTCAATGCAAAAACCTAAAAATATTTTTGATTTTGAAATTTTTATATGTTTTTAGCTACAATAAAATTTTAATTTTTAGGAGAAAAAATGGCTTTGGACGAAAACAAACAAAAAGCAATTGAGCTTGCCATTAAGCAAATTGATAAAGCCTTTGGAAAAGGTGCGTTAATCCGACTTGGAGATAAACCAGTAGAAAAAATTGATGCGATTAGCACAGGTTCGCTTGGACTTGATATTGCACTTGGAATCGGTGGAGTGCCAAAAGGAAGAATCATTGAAGTTTATGGACCAGAAAGTTCAGGTAAGACAACTTTGGCACTGCAAATTGTCGCAGAATGTCAGAAAAAAGGTGGAATCTGTGCTTTTATTGACGCAGAACACGCACTAGATGTTACTTATGCCAAACGATTGGGTGTAGATGTAGAAAATCTACTTGTTTCTCAACCAGATTTTGGCGAGCAAGCATTAGAAATCCTAGAAACACTCACAAGAAGTGGAGGTGTAGATTTAATTGTAATTGATTCGGTTGCGGCACTGACACCTAAAAGCGAAATTGATGGTGATATGGGAGACCAGCATGTGGGACTACAAGCGCGTCTAATGAGCCAAGCATTACGAAAAGTAACAGGTGTGATTCATAAAATGAATACCACTGTAATTTTTATCAATCAAATTCGTATGAAAATTGGTATGATGGGCTATGGTAGCCCAGAAACTACCACAGGCGGGAATGCGTTGAAATTCTATGCAAGCGTTAGAATTGATGTGCGAAGAATCGCTACATTAAAACAAGGCGAACAAAATATTGGAAACCGCGTCAAAGCTAAAGTCGTCAAAAACAAAGTTGCTCCGCCTTTCAGAGGAGCAGAATTTGATATTATGTTTGGCGAAGGAATCAGTCAAGAAGGAGAATTGATTGATTATGGCGTCAAACTCGATATTGTAGATAAAAGTGGCGCATGGTTAAGTTATCAAGATAAAAAACTTGGGCAGGGCAAAGAAAACGCAAAAGCTTTTTTGAAAGAAAATCCAGAAATTGCTCAAGAAATTGGAGAAAAAATCAAGGCATCTATTTCAATCTCTGACGATTTGTCAGATGATGATGCGGGCGAAATAGAACAATAAGGAGTCTATAATGAAAAACCAAATCCCAAAAATAAGCTTGGCAATGATTCTTCTTGGTTGTTTAAGTGGAACTTTGGCAGAAGATAAATCTTGCTGCATGATTGCAGGCACAGGAGGTTTCACCTTAAGCGAAGAAGATAAAGCTTCTTTAGAAGATAAAAATCCACAAGACAAAAAAGAATCCAAAGATTCTAAAATTTCCCAAAAAACAATGAACCAATCAAATAAGGAGAAATAATGATTTACATTGATGAAGTGAGCGCACAAGAAGTATTGGACAGCAGAGGAAATCCAACGGTGAAAGCCACGATTCTTTTGAGTGATGGCACTCTTGCAAGTGCAATTGTTCCAAGTGGCGCAAGCACAGGCAAAAGAGAAGCATTAGAGCTACGCGATAATGAAGAAAGATTTTTGGGCAAAGGAGTTTTAAAAGCATGCGAAAATGTCAATACAACGATTTGCGATTCTATCACGGGTTTAAGCCCTTTTGACCAAGCTGAAATTGATAATCTCTTGATTGACCTTGATGGCACAGAAAACTTCTCAAATCTAGGTGCAAATGCCACTTTGGGCGTCTCTATGGCAGTTGCTCGTGCTGCTGCAAAAAGTCTCGATCTTCCTCTCTATCGTTATTTGGGTGGGGCAAATGCACTGACTTTGCCTACCCCAATGTTGAACATTATTAATGGAGGAAGCCACGCAGACAACACGGTAGATTTCCAAGAATATATGATTATGCCTGTGGGTTTTGAAAGCTTCAGTGAATCCCTACGCGCAAGTGCGGAAGTCTATCAACATCTAAAAAAGCTCCTCAAAGATTCTAAACACATTACAAGCATTGGGGATGAGGGTGGATTCGCTCCCAATCTCAAAACCAACGAAGAACCAATCCAAATCATTTTAGAAGCTATCAAAAAAGCAGGCTACAAAGAAGGGGAACAGATTGCAATTGCATTAGATGTCGCAAGCAGTGAGTTTGTAAATGAACAAGGTATTTATTGCCTCAAGGGAGAAGGTAAAAATCTAAGCAGTGAAGAATTAATTGAGTATTACGAAAAACTCATTGCAAAATACCCAATTGTCTCTATCGAAGACGGATTAAGTGAAGACGATTGGGAAGGCTGGAGCAAACTTACCCAAAAGATTGGCAACAAAATCCAACTTGTGGGGGATGATTTATTTGTAACCAATGCTAAGATTTTGGAAGAAGGAATTGCAAAAAATATTGCCAATGCCGTTTTAATTAAACCCAATCAAATTGGCACAGTAAGCCAAACTATGCAGACCGTTCGACTTGCACAACGCAATCACTATCGTTGCATCATGAGTCATCGTAGTGGAGAAAGTGAGGATAGCTTTATCGCAGATTTTGCGGTGGCACTCAATACAGGAGAAATCAAAACAGGCTCCACAGCTAGAAGCGAACGTATGTCAAAATACAATCGTTTATTAGCCATTGAAAACGAGTTAAGTTTCCCTGTTTATCTAGGTAAGAAGCTTTTTTAAACAATGGAATCTACAACATTTAAAAAGGGTGGGTTCTATAAACTCTTGCCCTTTTTAAGCCTTGTTTTGCTGATTTGTCTCGTAGGGGTTTATTTTGGTAACTTACTCTTTGGCAACAACTCCTTAAGTGTGCTTTTGGAAATCAAAGATAAAGAATCTCAAATGCGCAAAGAAGTCGATCGTTTGATGCACGAAAACGCAAATCTGCAAAAAGAACTTTTTGAACTGAAAGGACTTGAACCCAAATGAAATATTTAAAATTAGCTTGCACTGCAATCATCCTCTCAAATGTAATCTTTGCCCAAGAGAATAAGCCAGAATCTCTACCAGAGATTCCAAGCCTAAACATAGATATTCAAAAACAATCCTTTCCCAATCCCAACTCTGCCAATAACTCAGAATCACAAAACTTATCAACACAAACAGCATTAGAAAATGCCAATCCTGCGCCAACCTCAACACAACAAGATTCACAAAATACTTCAGAACCAACACAAAACTCAATCAAGCCCGACAAACTACTTTTGACGGAAGATTCGCTTGAAAACAATACAACCAAGAAAAGTCGTGACCCTTTTACGCCAATCCTTACCCCCAAAGAAAGCGGACAAATCACCAATGCACCTCAATTAGATTTATTTACCAAAACAGAGTTGATTTTACCCTCCACTGCAAGAAAAATCAAAAAAATTATTCTTGAATATCAAAATCTCAATGGCTCTATTACAAGCATTGAACAAAATCTTGAGGGAGATATTGATTGGCATTTTCCACTTATTTTAAGCCAAGAAGTGCAGCCAAAATCTCCCGAAGTCCTAGAGAGACAAACTTTCGCTTTGGGCAATCTATTTGATTTTGAAATCACCAAAGACAAAATCAATCTCAAAGCCTCACTCCGACTGCTTCGCGATTTTACTCTTGCCTCTCCTACGCGCTTAGTGCTTGACTTTAAAGCCCCCAATAAAACTCCGCTTCAAGAGGTTTTTGATACACAGATTCCAACGATTCCAAAAGTATCTCTAAGCACACATTTGGATTTTTATCGCATTACACTCAACCTTGATGGGCAATACAAATACACAATTACCCAAGAGATAGCAGGGGATTATACAATTGAGCTCTACTAATTGCGTCTTAATTGGCTTTATGGGCAGCGGAAAAAGCACCATTGCCAAAGCTCTACATCAAGCAAAAGGCGCATTAGTTTTGGATAGTGATTCTTTGATTGAAAACAACGAGGGTTTAAGCGTGAAAGAAATCTTTACCCTTTATGGAGAAGAGTATTTTAGAGATTTAGAGTGTAAATTCTGTCAATTTATCACGCACAATGTCCAAAATGCCATTATTTCGACTGGCGGAGGAATGCCTTTGTTTTGTGATGTTCAATCCATGGGCAAGGTTTTCTTCTTGCATTTAGAGTTTGAGGCTATTTTAGCGCGTCTTGATGCAAAACAAAGAGAAAATCGCCCTTTGTTTAAAAATCTTGATTCAGCCTCTAATCTTTACCATCAACGTTTGCCCCATTATCAATCTTGTGCCCATTATGTGATTGACGCAAACCAAAATATCAATAGAATCGTGCAAGATATTTTGGAGAAAATCTAAACAATGAACATCTTAATTAGAATCCCAAATTGGTTAGGAGATGCCGTTATGGCAACTTATGCACTAGAGATTCTATTTTTGCGCTTCCCTAAGGCAAATTTTTATTTGGTTGGAAGCACTGCAAGTGTAGCACTCTTCGCACACTATCCTAAAATCAACATTATAGAAGACCAAAGCAAAAAAGCAAATTTTAGAATCCTAAGCCTCTATCATCTTGCCAAATCTATTCCGCCTTGTGATTTGGGTTTCACTTTCCAAAATAACTTACTTTCTGCAATCTTCCTTTTTTTTAATGGAGCAAAATTCCGCGCGGGATTCAATACAGAAATGCGCAGTTTTTTACTCACATTTCACCCCAACAAACCAAAAAATATTCACGAAGCTTTACGCTTTTCCACCCTTGTAGAATCTGCTTTGCACTCTTCAAAACTTCAAGACTTACAAGAATGCAACCCCAATCAAAACCAACATTCTCCACTATCTCCCAAACTCTACCTCAAAAAGCCCAGCTTGCAAGTCAGCCTACCTGCACACTTCAAAGACTCTAAAATTATTGGAATCAATGCTGGAGCAGCATTTGGAGCAGCAAAACGTTGGGAAGAATCTTATTTTGCAAAAGTGATAGAATTTCTGCTGCAACAAAATTATAAAATTATTCTTTTTGGTGTCGCAGGCGAAAACGCAATTAATGATAAAATCTTGGAATATTTGCTCACAATGTCTAATCTAAGAAAAAATTTACTAGAAAATATTCTCAACTTAAGCGGGAAAACCACGATTCCAACCCTAATGGCATATTTTATCAAACTTCATTTTCTATTGACTAATGATAGTGGTCCAATGCACATTGCCAGTGCATTTGGGATTCCAACGCTTGCCCTCTTCGGTCCAACCAACTCTAAAGAAACATGCCCATTTAATGCTAAAAATTCACATATTATTTCCCTTGAGACTTTAGGGCAACCCCTTGTGTGCGCACCATGTATGCAACGCACTTGCCCACTTCCTAAAGATTCTGCAACATTTCACGCTTGTATGCGTCATCTCACACCAGAAATTGTCATCACAAAGATTCAATCCATTCTCAATGAAATCTAAATAAACATATGTTTGTATTGCGAGTTGTTTTGGTAATCTAGTTGTAAAAATCGTGGCAACTTATTAATCCTGATTCTTAAGATTTTACTATCCAAAAACCATAAGAATAGTTATAGAAACTAAAAAGAGAATTTTTGAAATCTCTAAATATTTTAATAAAATTTAAGTAAAAAAAATTTAGGATTCTAAATTGCTTTATTCTTATCTTAGCGTTTCTACCGATTAAGCAAGAATATTTAGTGCTTGAATTTCACAAAATAATATTATTATTTGATTGTCTAAATTAACAAAGTGAGCTACTATGAGAACCTTGACCATAGGACATTCGCCTGATGCAGATGACCTTTTTATGTATTATGCTATTCAATTTGGTTGGATTAGTAATCCTGAAATTTGCTTTGAATCTTGCGCACTTGATATTGAGACACTCAATGTCAAAGCCCTAAAGGGTGAGCTGGATATTTCCGCAATTTCCTTTGGTGTTTATCCACTCTTGGCACTTGAACAATGTTTGTTAAGAACTGGGGTTAGCTTTGGTGCAGGCTATGGACCAAAGCTTATCAAACTAAAAGGTAAAAGACTGAGAGAGAATTTCAAAGTCGCCTTAAGTGGAGCACATACTACCAATGCAATGCTATTTAAAATCGCCTATCCAAAAGCAAGAATTATTTATAAAAATTTTCTTGAGATAGAAAACGCGGTGCTCAAAGGCGAAGTTGATGCAGGAGTATTGATTCACGAATCTATCTTAGAATTTAATGAAAAATTAGAGGTTGAACGCGAAATTTGGGATATTTGGTGCGAATTAAACCGAGAAAATCTCCCCTTGCCTTTAGGTGGAATGTGCTTGCGTCGCTCCTTGCCATTAAGCCTCGCAATCACTTGTGAGGAAATGCTCACAAAAGCCGTCAAAGTTGCACTCAAAAACAAACCTCTGCTTTCAAAAATGCTTCAAACACGGAATCTTATCCGAGTAGATTCTAAACAGCTAGAAATTTATCTCAACCTCTATGCCAATGAGGATTCTATAAGCCTTAACCAAATACAACTAAAAGCTATCAATGCACTTTTCAAAATTGGGTATGACCACAAAATCTACTCGCAGATTTTGGAGGTTGAAGATTGTTTAATCCCAACGAACTACAAAGATTTTCGCCATCAATAATCCACACTAAAGAATCTCAAGCTTTCTTTAATATGTGATGGTTGAGAATTTGCCCACAATCAGCAAAACTAAATCAAACCCATTTTTTCTTTGGCTTCTTTGTAGGTTTTAACAGCAATCTTGCGTGCGCGCAATTCCCCTTCCTCCAAAATTTGATGCAAATAATCCTTTTCATTTATCAATTTTTGATAAGATTCGCGAATCGGACGCAATCCTTCAATCACCACTTCTGCAACCCTTTCCTTTAGCTTGCCATAGCCTTGTCCTGCAAACTCTGCTTCAATGCTTTCTTGTGTTTGTTTGGTGAAGCACTGATAAATGGTCAGCAAATTATAAACACCTGCGCGATTTTTATCAAATGCGATGATTCCCTCACTATCAGTAGTTGCTTTTTTGAATTTTTTGAGGATTATTTCTGGTGCATCAACCAAAGCAATCAAATGGTTTGGCTTATCACTAGAGCTCTTACTCATTTTTTTTGTCGGGTCATCTAAGCCCATAATACGCGCACCTTCTTTTAAAATCAAAGGTTCTGGCACGATAAATGTTTCTCCAAAATCACGATTGAAACGAATCGCGGTATCCCGTGCTAACTCAATATGTTGTTTTTGGTCTTCTCCAACAGGCACAAAATGACTTTGATAAAGCAAAATATCCGCACTCATAAGATTGGGATAATTAAAAAGCCCGGCAAAAATATTTTTAGGATTCTTTTGACTTTTATCTTTGAACTGCGTCATACGACTTAAATCACCCATTGGAGTAATGCAAGTGAGTAACCATGCCAAAGAGGTATGTTCTTGGATTTGAGATTGGATAAACAAGATGGATTTGTTAGGACTAATCCCACAAGCAAGCAACATTGCACACAAATCATAAGTTTTTTCACGCAAAGTGTTTGGTTTCTGTGGAATCGTAATCGCGTGAGAATTGACGACACAAAAAATATTTTCATATTTATCTTGATTTTCTACCCAATTTTTCACTGCGCCCAAATAATTCCCTAGATGGATATTACCCGTAGGTTGAATTCCCGAAAATACGCGGGGTTGGCTTCGTTGCATTGATTTCCTTTATTTAAAATTGTGCGCAATTATACTAAAATCCGTATAAAGATATGAATTTAAAGTGGAATTTGTTAAGATTCCACCAAAATGCGATAAAAGGATTAAAAGACTATGGATTGTCTGTTGGCAAAACGTATCATTCCGTGCTTAGACATCAAAAATGGGCGCGTTGTTAAGGGTGTGAATTTTGTAGGACTTCAAGATGCAGGGAATCCCATAGAGGTGGCAAGACGTTATAATGATGAGGGAGCAGATGAATTAACTTTCTTGGATATTACCGCCACAATTGAAGCGCGCAATACTACAATTGAAATGGTGCGCGCAGTAGCAAAAGAAGTTTTTATTCCTCTCACGGTTGGAGGAGGCATTAATAGCCTAGAGCATATTTATGATTTACTCAATGCAGGCTGTGATAAGGTCAGCCTCAACTCTTCAGCTATCAAAAATCCAGACTTGATTACACAAAGTGCTAAACGTTTTGGCTCACAATGTATTGTCATCGCCATTGATGCAAAATCTAAAGCAAATGGTGAGGGTTGGGAAGTTTATACGCACGGCGGACGCAACAATACTAATATTGACTTATTACGATGGGCGAAGGAAGCTTACAATCGTGGAGCAGGAGAGATTCTGCTTACGAGTATGGATTGTGATGGCACAAAGTCTGGTTATGACTTAAAACAGCTTGATTTAATCTCCAAAAGCGTTGGGATTCCGCTTATTGCAAGCGGAGGAGCAGGAAATATGCAACATATTTTGGAGGCTTTCCAAAAAGGTGCAGATGCCGCACTTGCTGCGTCAATTTTCCATTATCAAGAAATCAACATTATAGATTTAAAACAATATTTAAAAGCTCAAGGAATTGCTGTTAGGCTGTAAGAATTCAAGATTGCATTAATTAAGCAAAATTCAATTAAAATCACAAAAATCATTTTTAAAGAAAGAAGTAAGCAAATGGTTCAAATTACAGGGCTTGGTATGCAATATGCGACCAAAAAACTTTTTGAAAATGTCAATCTCAAACTAGACAAAGGTAAGCGTTATGGGCTTATTGGTGCAAATGGAGCAGGCAAATCCACTTTTTTAAAAATTCTTAGTGGAGAGATTGAACACACAAGTGGAGACATTGCTTTCGACCCAAATGCTAAATTAGGGGTTTTGGGACAAAATCAATTTGCCTTTGAAGAGTTCAGTATCAAAGATTGTGTGCTTTTTGGCAACAAACGGCTCTATGATGCCATCAAAGAAAAGGAATCGCTTTATAATGCTGGGGACTTTAGCGACGCCGTCAATGAGCGTTTGGGAGAATTAGAAATGGTTTGCGCAGAAGAAGACCCAACCTACGAATACGATGTGCAGATTGAAAAAATCTTAGAAGATTTAGGATTTCCTGCTGCGATTCATAACGAACCGATGAAAACTCTCACGGGTGGAGATAAATTCAAAGTGCTTCTAGCCCAAGTCTTGTTTCCTAAACCCGATATTTTATTCTTAGATGAGCCAACAAACAACTTAGATTTAAAGGCAATCAGCTATTTAGAAGAGCAACTTAAGCGACACGAAGGCACACTTGTCGTGATTTCACACGACCGACATTTTTTAAATAGTGTTTGCACACATATTTTGGATTTGGACTTTAAGAGTGTGCGAGAATTTAGTGGTAATTATGATGATTGGTATATTGCATCTACACTTATTGCTAAGCAGCAAGAAATGGAACGCAATAAAAAATTAAAAGAAAAAGAAGAGTTAGAATCCTTTATTGCTAGATTTTCTGCCAACGCCTCCAAAGCTAGACAAGCAACTTCAAGACAAAAGCAACTAGAAAAATTGGACATTAAAAGCTTTGAAGTCTCTTCTCGTCGCGACCCAAGCATTGTTTTTAAGCCTAATCGAACCATTGGTAACGAAGCATTAAATATTGAAGACCTTAGCTTTAACTATGGAGACTTGTGTCTTTTTAATCATCTAAATCTCACGATTCTACCCGGAGATAAAATTGCCCTTATTGGACGTAATGGAATTGGCAAAACAACCTTTTGCGATCTAATTTGTGAAAATTTAAAACCTAAAGAGGGCATTATAAAATGGGGGGCAACGATTGAACGCGGATATTTCCCACAAAATACTACTGAACAAATCAAGGGGGAAGAGACACTCTATGAATGGTTGCGCAATTTTGACAAGAAAAAAGAAGCGGGAGAGATTCGCAATGCGTTAGGTCGAATGCTTTTCAATGGTGAAGAACAAGAAAAAAGTGTGGGTGCATTAAGTGGTGGCGAAAAACACCGAATGATGCTTAGTAAGCTAATGCTAGAGGGTGGAAATTTCCTTGTGCTAGATGAGCCAACAAATCACCTAGACCTAGAAGCCATCATTGCACTTGGTGAGGCACTCTACAAATACAGCGGAAATGTAATTTGCGTTAGCCATGATAGAGAACTTATTGACGCGTATGCAAATCGGATTATAGAACTCAAAGAAAATAACGAGGTGGTGGATTTTCGCGGAAGTTATGAAGAATATCTTGCTTCACAAGGTATTTAAGGAAAAATTTTATGAAATTAAAAACTAGCTTGCAAAATGCACTTGCATCTTATGCAAACAACATTGCCATAGAAATAGAAGACACTTCTATAACTTATGCGGAACTCCAAGCACAAAGTCAAAAAATGGCTCACTTTTTAGGCTCTAAAATTAGGGGGGGGGGCAAAATAAATCTAACTTAATTCTCTTTGGCTATCGTGAGTTAGAAGTCTATACAAGCATTATTGCTTGTGCGTTAGCAAACATTACTTTCATCTCACTCAACCCCAAATTTCCGAAGGAACGACTGCAGAACATTATAGAGCGCGTTTTGGGCGCACCTATGATTCTATGTCCTTCTTGCATAGAATCTTTTAAGCAACTTGGAGATTCTTTGCCTCCAATGCAAATCTTCTGCTTTAGTAAAAACGAAGTAAATGAACTTGCAAGTCGTTATGAACAGCATCAATTCTTTGTGATTCCAAACTCTTACGAATATTCTATACAAGCATCAATCCAAGATGGTTCCACAGAATCTTTGGATTCCTCCATACCCGCTTATTTACTCTTTACCAGCGGAAGCACTGGGATTCCAAAGGGAGTATTAGTCAGTCGAAACAATCTTGCAAACTATTGCCAAAGAATCCAAGCACTCTACAACTTTACTCCACAGGATAGAATCTCACAATTTTTTGATATTACTTTTGATTTGAGTATGCATGATATTTTTTGCACGATTCTTTGTGGTGCAACTTTGGTTGTAATTCCTCATAAACATCTTTTAAACCCGCTCAAATTCATTACACATAAAAATCTTACCATTTTGTTTGCTGTGCCCTCACTTCTTGCATATTTGGCAAAATTTAAAGCCCTTAAACCCAATCTACTTCCAAGCCTAAGAATTGCATTATTTTGTGGAGAATCTCTACCTACTGACTTCGCACTTAAGTTTGCAGAGTGCGCACCCAATGCACTGCTTGACAACCTCTATGGTCCCACAGAAGCTACGATTAGCTTCACACAATACAGATTAATAGAAATTGGTGGAATCTCAAAAAACGAAATCCCAAGCCAAACTAATGAAATCTTGCCATTAGGATTGCCCTATACAGGGCTACATCTTCATTTGCGTGATGCAAATGGAGTGCAAGTGCCCAAAGGCGAAAAGGGCGAAATTTGGCTTGGAGGAGACCAAGTCGCACTTGGATATTATGAAGATGCACAAAAAACAAGAGAAAAGTTTGTCCAAGAAGAAGGGATACTATGGTATAAAACAGGCGACTTAGGCGTATTTGATAGCTCCATTAATGCGTATCGTTTCTTAGGGCGCATAGATGAGCAAATCAAAGTGCAAGGGTTTCGTGTAGAATTACTCGAGATTGATAATGCACTCACAAAAGCAAGTGGCGTGCAATCTCGCACAATCGTAATAGAAAAAGATGGACTGAGCACGCTTTATGGAGTCTGCGAAAGTCGCGAGATACAACCCCAAACAATCCTAGAAAATTTGCGCTCTCAATTGCCCTTTTATATGTTGCCCGCCAAAATTTATAGCCTAGAGAAATTTCCTCTAAATACCAATGGCAAAGTAGATAGAAAGGCAATTAAGAGACAAATAGCACAAGAGATAGAATCACAAACAAAATACCAAATAAACTTCTTAGACTATGGTCAAGCAATGCTTGAGCTCGCCAAAAGACTATTTAAAATCCCAAGAAGTCTTACAGGAAATGGAAATAGAGAGACTTTAAAAATCTTACAAGAAGGTTTGGAGGATTTAAAAATTATAGAAGTGCCGAGTGGAGAAAGTGCATTTGACTGGGAGATTCCTCGTGAATGGAATGTCAAAGACGCTTACATTCTCACACCAGAGGGAGAAAAAATTTGCGATTTCCAAGAAAACAATCTCCATTTAGTTGGCTATTCTATCCCTTGCGAGTGCGAACTTAACTTTAAAGAATTGCACCCTTATCTTTATGCTTTAGAAACACAACCCAATGCGATTCCTTATATCACCTCATATTACAAAGAAAGATTTGGATTCTGTCTTACTTTTGAACAACTTTTGAAACTTCAAGAAAAATTCGGTCAATCCGACCAAAAGTTTAAAGTCAAGATAGAAAGCACTTTGCAACAAGGTTCTTTAAGCTATGGGGAACTTTTTATCCAAGGCAAAAGCGAAAAAGAAATTGTCTTTAGCACTTATATTTGCCACCCACAGATGGTAAATAATGAACTAAGTGGAATCGTGCTTTGTTACGCACTTGCAAAGATTTTAAGCCACAGAGAGAATCCCTACTCTATCCGCATTTTATTTTTACCCGAAACCATTGGTAGCATTTGTTATCTTAGCCGACATTTGGAGAGACTAAAAAACCATTGTATTGCTGGATTTGTGCTGACTTGCATTGGAGATGATAGGAATTATTCTGTCTTGCACTCTCGCACAGGGAATAATCTAGCTGATAGAGCTGCAAAACATATTCTAACGCATTACTATCAAGATTTTAAGGAATATAGCTATTTAGAAAGGGGGAGTGATGAGAGGCAATATTGTTCTGTGGGCGTAGATTTGCCTTTCTGCACATTGATGCGCACGAAGTTTGGCTCTTATCCTGAATATCATACAAGTTTGGACAACTTCAATCTCGTAAGCCAACAAAGCTTTGCGGATAGCTTGAAATATGTATGGAGAATCTTACGCGTCTTAGAAATCAATGGAGTTTATCAAAACACGATTCTATGCGAGCCACAACTTGGCAAACGCGGACTCTACCCAACCCTTAGCACCAAAGATTCTATTCACCAAATCAAAGATATGCGCAACTTGTTAATGTATTGCGACGGCGAAAAAGATTTGTTAGAAATTGCTAATATTTGTGGAATTGACCTACTCAAATGCGAAGATTGGCTAAAGAAGTTTGTAGAACATCAATTATTAATAGAGGTGAAACAATGATAAAACAAGAAATTTTAGATTTTTTAAACACCAAAGGAATCCTGTTAAGAAATAACATAGAGCAAACAAATACTTTTGATGTGTTGGATTCTATGGGATTTTTAGAGCTTTTAAGCTATTTAGAACAAAAGCACGATGCAGAAATAGATTTGAGCGAATTTGATGTAGAGGAATTCAGTTGCTTTGCTGGACTTATTGGTTTAATAGAATCTATGGTAAAAGAAACAAAATGAACAAAATCAACTTTGATAAGATATACGCTACTGAATTTGTAAATTTTAAAGACTGCTACAAAAGTTGCGATTCTTATTGTTGCAACAATTTTTTGAGTAAAAACTTCAAAATTTTAAACTCTAAACAAGTTATTTTGCCACTCCTTGAGAGCGAATATCTTTATTATAAGAGTAAAGGTGGCATTCAAAACATCAAAGATGAAAAAAGCGAAACCTATGTTCTCAAAAATAGCAAAAAGTTAAAACTCTATTTTCTTTACTGCGAATGTGGGGGATTATGTGAGCCACATTCTTTGCGTCCCTTGATTTGTAGAATCTATCCTTATTTCCCACTCATTAACCAAAAGGGAGAAATTTTAGGATTCTATCCTGCATCTTTAATGGACTTGTTTTATAGCAAAGAAGAAGCCCATTGTTGCACTTTAGTTAAAGAAAACAACATAGAATTAAAGAGACAATTAACACAAAACTTAAAACCACTTTTAGAAATTCCACTCTTCATTTTTGCTTTTAGGGCATTAGAGATTTTAACAAAAACATTGCAACACTACTTGCAAAATAAACATATCGATACTTTAGAGGAATCAGAAAAGAAAAAGTTTTTCCAAAAACTAGAATGGAGCTTATTGAGTAATAAAGCTTGGAATAATGGACAATTCAAAGATTCTATCCTCAAAGAATATGAAGCAATCGCGAAAAATTTTGGAGATTTTTTATGAAGAGCTATACTCAAAAGCAGATTCAAGAATCTTTACAAAAATTACCCCTAAGAGAAAATGACACCCTCTTAATTCATAGTGCGCTACAAACTTTTGGGGCATTAGAAGGGGTAGAATTTGTAAAAATTCCAAAGGTTTGGCGTGATATTTTACTTAACCTACAAAACACTCTAATTGTCCCCACATTTAGCTATTGTTTCCCAAAAACAAATTTTGCAGACTTAAGACACCAAAAATGCGAAATTGGTCTCTTAAATGAAGAATTTAGAAAAATAGCAATAACACGAAGCAATCATCCTATGTTTAACTTCTGCGGATTTGGGAATAAAAGAGAGCAAATTTTGCACCCAAAAGAATTAGAAAACAATCCTTTCTCAACAAAAAGTGTTTATCATCGCCTATTTTTAGAAGATGCGCTAATGCTATTTATTGGCATTGATCTTCGCGTTTGCACTTTTATGGTTTATATTGAAGCAATGAGTGGTGTAAAATACCGCTTTCTAAAACCATTTTATGGTGAAATCATCACAAACAATGGCAAAAAATATCAAGATAAATTTTATCATTTTTGTTTGCCACAAAATGAACAATTAAAAGTCAATTACTCTAAGATTCAACAAGAGCTTTTGGAGGCAAATATCTTGCGATTCTTTCCACTTGGAGGAAGCAGAATCTATGCCTTTAGGGCACAGGATTTTTTCAACTTTGTCCAAAACCGACTAAAGCAAGAACCTTTTATCCTCCTAGAAACTGCACCCAAAGCCTATTATCAGTTCATTAACAACCAAGAAATACAAATTAAGCAAATAATGGGGGGGGGGCAATAGAACCTTTGCGCTAATTGCACCTCCAAAGTTGCAACCCAAAAGGGTTGCAATATGAAACCAATTGCATTTGAACAAATCTTAATTTTAGGCACAGGCACTCTGGCATTAAAGATTGCACAAGCATTAAACCAAAATCCTTATATTCTTGCAAATCATACAAAGATTCTCTGTGCTTCTTATTTGGAATCTTCTTTTTCATTCTTTGGTTCTTGGTGCAAACGCGCAAAAATCCCTTATAAAAACTTCAGCGATACGCTTACTTTAAGCGAATCTCTTTATGCACTAGAAAAATATACATTGATAATTAGTGCGCATAATTATTATCTTTTTCCTCTTGAAATTTTGCAAAACCCTCATTTAAAAATTATCAACTATCACAATTCTTTGCTTCCGCTTCATCGCGGATTGAATGCGCAAATGTGGAGTATTTTTGTGCAAGATTCCTTGAGTGGAATTACTTGGCATTGCGTCAATGCAGAAATTGATTGCGGGGAAATCATTATCCAAAAATCTATACCACTCAACTCCACCCATACTTATCTTACACTCACGCAACAGCAATTAGAACTCGGTTTTGTCGCATTTATTGAAATTTGCGATTCTCTTTTGCATTGGAATCTCAACACAAAAATGCAAGACTTAAGTTGTGATTCTAAATTTCATAAGGCAAAGGACTTGCCCAATAATGGATATTTGGATTTGGCTTGGGATTGGGAGCAAAAAAGCGCGTTTTTGCGCAGTATGGATTGTGGCAAAAGTCGCATTTTGCCATATCCGAAGATTATTTTACAAAACAAAGAATTTGAGATTTTGCACTATATTCCAAACCCAAAGAATGCGATAGGATTTGATTTGACTTTAGGAGAAAACAATGGATAAATTAGAACAAATTTTACAAGAAATCGTGAGTGGAATTGACTTAAAAAGTCAAGATTTCATTGGTGATGGCTTTTTGGATTCCTTTGCCTTAATGCAGCTCATAGGGACTTTAGAAGAATCTTATCATATATCAATTTTTGATGAAGAGATTGAGATAGAAGACTACGCTAACCTAGAATCTATACGGAATCTTTTACGCAAGAAAGGCATTTGAAGCCGATGGATTTGTTAAGATTTAAAGATAAAATTTATATCACAGAGGATTTAAAAACTGCCTTAGCAACACTTGGAGTTAAACTTGGAGACAAACTTCTCGTGCATACTGAATCCTTTAGATTTGGGATTCCATTACTTCCTAGAGAATCTTTTAATCAAATTATTTGCCAAGTCTTAATGGAATCTTGTGGAGAGAATGGCAATGTGATGATTCCAACTTTCACTTATAGTTTTTGTAGAAATGAAGTTTTTGACCTCTTGCATTCTCGCTCACTTGTAGGAAATCTTGGGGATTCTTTGTTGCAACTTGGAGGAAGTCGCACCCACTGCCCTATTTTTTCTTTCGCTACTTTTGGGGCTTTAGAGCAAGAATTAAAGCAAGATTATGAGGAAGTTTTAGGACGAGGTTGTGCATTTGATACACTTTTAAAACATAAGGGGAAAATCGTAATGCTTGGCAATAAATATGTCGGATATACCTTTATCCATTTTTTGGAATCTCTTGCAAATGTCCCCTACCGATTTGATAAAAGATTTGATGGAATCCTGATTAATGAAAAGGGTGAGCAAATACAAAAAAGTGTTATTTACAGAGTGCGCTATCTGGATAGAAAAAGTGAGTTAGATTATAAAAAAATTGCACATTTTTTGCTGGATTTAGGAATCTTAAAAGTCATTAAGTTTGGTGGCGGCGAGATTGGCATAATGGAAGCACAAAGGGTGGCTCAAGTTGTATTAGAGGCTTTGAAAAAGGATTCTAATGTCTTTTTGTGTGAAGCCTAATGGTGATATTTGGCATTACTAGAAGCGTGCATACTAGAAAATATAAAGGCGATTAAATTATAGTTGTCATTAGATTTTTCATTGTGGTTTCTTTGTAAAATGTTTTTTAATTTTATTATAAATTTCTTTGACCAACTTAAACTTCTGCACCCCAATGGACAAATTCACTCCCCACCAAAAATGCTTCCCTGTATGCTTCGTTGCAATTCTTGTGCTTTTTTAATCAGCTCTTGTTGTTCCTTTTGAGTATCACTTTGACTTTCTATGGCTTTAGAATCTTTCGCGGGTTGGTTTTGAGGTTGGCTTATTTTTTGTGCTTTTGCATTGGGTTTAGCATTGATAGAATCTTGCACACCCATTTTGACAAAAGTATCCTCATAGTTTTTGCCTCCCTTTTTGATTCGGATATAGACTTGTCCGCTTGCTTGGTCATACAAATAAGTATCGTCCATATCGTTAAACATAACCCATGGTTGCGCCTTTGCGACCCCACAAAATGCTATTATCAGAGTGCATAACTTTAGAAATTTTTTAAACATAACAACCCTTTTAGTTTTTTTGACTATAATTTCGCAATTTTATCAGATTTTAGGAATGTTATAAGAAAAATATGCAATAGAATCTTTAAGGGCAATTTTGCCATTTAGTCAAGAAATATGTTTGATTAGAGGATTGCTTCGACTATCTTGCTACAATCAAGCAAGATTCTGTTTGCAATGGAGATTCCATATCATATTTATAAAATGAGGAATTTAATGGATTTAATTAAAGTGCAGAATCTCTGCAAAAGTTATGGCGACCTAGAAGTGCTAAGAAACATCAATTTAAACATCAAAAAGGGTTCAATCTTTGGACTCGTAGGACATAGTGGAGCAGGTAAAAGCACGCTTTTGCGCACCTTTAATGGGCTAGAACCTATCAATAGTGGAAGTGTGCGGATTGATGATTTGGAAATTTCTCGCTTACAGGGCAGAGAATTGCGCCATTTTCGCCAAAAAGTTGGAATGATTTTTCAACATTTTTCTTTGCTTAGTCGTAAAAATGTCTATGAAAATATTGTTTTGCCCTTGCAGTGCGCAAAAATAAGAATCAATCTCCAAACCATCAAGAATCTGTTAGAATTAGTCGGATTGCAAGATAAGGCAAAGGCTTATCCCAATGAGCTTAGTGGGGGGCAAAAACAACGCGTTGCAATCGCAAGAGCATTGGCAATGAATCCAATGTTGCTTTTAAGCGATGAAGCCACCAGCGCACTTGACCCAAGCATCACGGGAGCAATTTTGGATTTATTGGGGGACATTAATAAGGAATTAGGCGTTACTATCGTGCTTGTAACACATGAAATGGAGGTTGTCAAACGTCTTTGCAGTGAGGCAGCGTTTATGGAAAAAGGGGCAGTGCTTAAGAGTGGAAAAATTGAGGACTTGTTCCTCACCCCAGACCCAAAAATGCGGGAATTTCTAGGGGAAAATGAGATTTTGCCCGACAAGGGACTGAATATTCGCATTTATTTTCCGAAAAACTTGGCACAAAACCCAATCATTACACAAATGGCGCGAACACTGCAAATGGACTTCAACATCGTATGGGGTAATTTAGAATCCTTTAATGGAATCGCGCTTGGCGTCTTAGTCATCAACATTGACGAAAAAGCAAAAGAAAAAGTTTGTGCTTATCTCGATGCACAAGGGGCGAAATGGGAAATCATACAAGGAAGAAACAATGGATAGCAAAATCATTTCCTTACTCTTAGAAGCTACATTGGATACTTTATATATGAGTATTGTTGCGACAAGTATCGCGACAATTTTAGCGATTATTCCTAGTATTTTACTCACTCTTTGCGCACCCAATGGCTTAAGCCCTAATGCTTGGATATTTCGCACTCTTGATAGCATCACTAACACCTTGCGCTCCTTTCCTTTTCTTATTTTAATGGTTGTTTTATTTCCTTTGACACAATTTATCATAGGTAAAAGTATTGGTGCAAGTGCTGCAATCGTGCCACTTAGCATTGGGGCTGCTCCCTTTATCGTGCGCATTATTGAAAATGCACTCAAAGAAGTCGATAAAGGAGTAATTGAAGCAGCACAGAGCTTTGGCGCAAGCAATCTACAAATCATCTTTCGCATTATGTTTGTAGAAGCAATGCCTAGCATTGTCTCTGGCATCACACTTGCCTTAATTCTTGTTGTAGGATTTAGCGCAATGGCTGGTGCAGTAGGTGGTGGCGGACTAGGAGATATTGCCATTAAATATGGATATTATAGATTCCAAAGCGAGATTATGTTATATACTGTTTTGATTTTAATTTTTTTGGTGCAGGTGATTCAAAGTTTTGGGGATTTTCTGTATAAGAAATTAAAACATTAATTTGATACAAAGGACAAAAATGTTCAAACAATCTGTTTTCAGTCAATTGATATTAGGAGCAGCCACAACAATGTTGTTGATGAGTGGTTGCGATTCTAAAGTAGATTCTCAAGGCAACGCACAAAATGCCGAAAACAAAAAAACGGAAAAACTCATCGTAGGAGCAACTCCAGAACCACATGCAGTAATGCTAGAACAAATCAAGGCAACCTTAGCAAATGAGGGAATAGAACTAGAAATCAAAGAATTTACGGATTATGTTACTCCCAATAAATCTTTAGATGACGGCTCACTTGACGCAAACTTCTTCCAACACAAGCCTTATATGGATTCTTTCAATAAAGAACATGGCACAAAACTTATCAGTATTGCCGGAATCCACCTAGAGCCAATGGGAGTTTATTCCAAAAATATTAAAAGCTTAGATGAACTAAAAGATGGTGATTTAATTTCCTTGCCAAATGACCCAAGTAATGGAGCGCGTGCGCTTAGAATATTAGAGGCTAACGCCCTAATCAAACTAAAAGAAGGGGTGGAACTTGCAAGTGTGCAAGATATTATAGAGAACCCTAAAAATCTAAAATTCAAAGAAATGGACGCTCCACAACTTGCACGTGCGTTGGGTGATGTGAGTGCTTCTGTGATTAATACAAACTTTGCCTTACTTGCAGGACTTAATCCACTCAATGATGCCATTGCACTAGAAAGCAAAGATTCTCCTTATACCAATATCGTAGCAGTTAAAAGTGGAAAAGAAAAAGACGCACGCGTGCAAAAACTTATCCAAGCCCTTCAGAGCGAAACAATGCGACAATTTATTTTAGACCATTATAAAGGTGCGATTCTCCCTAGTTTCTAGGGCTTAGAAACAATAAGCAGAAGCTTTCTAACACGCAATAAGATTGCTACAAAGGACGATAATAAGTCAAATATTATTTCCTTGCGGGATTCCACTTATTGTGGAATCATAGCAATCTATGCTTCTACAAATCAATAAAACTTTACAATAGAATCTTATTGGTAAAACTTCATATTATAGATTTGCAAGTTTGATTAAAATATTTCGTATTATGCGCTTTACTGCGCCAACAAAAAATGAGAAAAAACAAAGACAAGACTATTCTATAATGTAGAATCCATGATTGTAGAATCTACTTTGTATGCAATTGTGCGTTACTTTGGCTAAAGCCTTGCAATGGCGCAAGGCAAGTGTTTAATATTTTTCACTGATTAATTTACCCGCTGTATCCATAATCATTTCTTTATGATTATCCAATTTGACTTCATAGCCATTATAATTTTTAGAAATCTCCATAATTTTTGCAGTAGCATATTTCGCTTGTATTGTATTCAACACTTCTTTAGGAATGAAGCTTGTATTACTAATAGGTGCATAGGATTTGACTTCTCGCCAATCTCCATTTTTTGCAAATTCTACTTTAGAATCATTTAAAAATTTCACTTGATAATCATTAAAACTCTTTTCAACCAATCCAACTTTTTCATCAGCAAAATAAGTTTGAATGAATTTTTGTGAATTTTGTGGTAGCTCACTTTGCTGAATCACTACATCTGCAGCAAAAAGAGCGTTTGCTCCAACCAAGACACTAAAAGCACAAGCTAAACATAACTTTTTCATAAAAACTCCTTGAAAATAAAATTATGATGAAATGATAAAGTATTGCTGCGAAGATTCTCTTAAGGTTTTGTTAAGATTTTGTTAATATTTTAGGGACAAATCTTGTTTTTTGTTTGGAAAAAAGGCAATTTAAGAAGCTTTGAAGAAAAAGAGTTTTTACTTATTTGCCTTAATGTGAGCAAATTCTGTTCATTATTACTCTTTTTTATACAATGTTATCTTGCACCCAATTACAATAAAATAAGAAATAATGACTGATTAACAAACCATTAATGGGCTAGGCAAACTCTATTGGGTCAATATCTATTTCACAGGCTATTTGATGCAGGGGCAAAAGAGCAAGATGCAAATCCTTTGCACTGGTGCTTCTTAGCAGAATCACATACCGCCATTTCTCTGCAATACGAGATATTGGAGCAATTCCACTACCAACAATCTCCACTTGCAATGACTTGAATTGGATTGTTGTTTGCAAAATTGCAAGGGCTTGTTGCATTAATTGCTCCGATTTGTCTTGATTTTTTTGACCAAAATGCACCAAAGCAAGACGCACAAAGGGTGGATATAAACGCCCTCTTAATCGCAATTCGTCCTCTAAAAACTTCTGATAATCTTCCAAATAAGATTCAAAAAACTCTTGATGAAGCGTTTGCACAAGCACCTTACCATCTTCCTTACGCCCACTTCTACCTGATAACTGAAACATCAAAGACAAAGCCTTTTCGCGTGCTCGATAATCACTCCCAAACAAAAGATAATCCAAACCCAAAACTACACTTAAAGCGATATTGTGATAATCGTGCCCTTTAGAAAGCATTTGCGTGCCAACTAAAATATCAATTTTATGTCGATTGAAAGAATCCAAAGTCTGTTTGAGTTTATGTTGGGTCGTGATAGAATCTCTATCAAAACACGCAATATTTGCACTTGGCAAAAATTCTATCAAATGCTCAAAGAACTCTTGTGTCCCCATACGCAAGCTTTGAAATGCTCCTCCACATTTGGGACAAACCTTAGGGACTGCACAAGTGAAATGGCAATAATGACATTTAAGACTAGAATCTTTCTTGTGCAGACTCAAGGATACACTGCAATTTGGACATTCCATATTCGCACCACATTCTTGACAAAGCAAATGTCTAAAATTTGCTCGTGTAGGCAAAAACACAATTGCTTGCTTGGAATCTTGGAAGTTTTTCTCTAATGCGCTAAAAATGCTAGAGTCTAGCACCTCACTACTAGTGCAAAACTGATAGCTTTTTTGCGTCTTAAAATGCGTTCCTCGCAAACGAAAAACCGCATCTTGTGTTTTGGCTTTATAGTAAGTCGTTGCAAGAGGTGTTGCACTACCCAACACAATTTTAATTTCTTTAGTTTTAGCTAGATACAAAGCCACATCACGCGCATGATAACGAGGATTGGAGCTTGATTTATATGCGTCATCATGCTCTTCATCAATAATGATTAAATCCAAGTTCGCTAAGGGCAAAAAAAGTGCAGAACGTGCTCCTGCTAGGATTCTAACTTTTCCTTCTTTTAAATCTTGCAAAATTTCTCGTTTGGCTTTACTTGTGATTTTTGAATGCCAAAAGGCAAGACATTCTCCGAAGACAGCTTTGAGACGCTTTTCCATTTGTGGTGTTAGCGAAATCTCAGGCATCAAAAATAATGCGTTTTTACCTTTTTGTAGAGCTTGATTCAAAAGATAAATATAAATTTCCGTCTTGCCACTCCCTGTATCCCCAAAGAGTAAAGAACTTTGGCGCGCATTAATAAAATCTAAAGCCTGCTGTTGTTTGACACTCAAAGGATTTAAGGCAAAATTCAAGCTTGGAAAATCCTTGATAGAATCATTGAAAAAGGGAGTAAAGAGACTGAAACTAAGGGAATAAGAGGAGCAATAATAACTTGCAATAAACTCCGCAACCTTACACTGCAAGGAAGAGAATTTAAACCCCAAAGGCAAAGCCTCTTGGCAGAGAAATTCTGGCTTCTCACATTCTTTTACCACAACACCTTGCATTAGTTTTGCCCGCAATGGAATTTCTACCAACAAACCAATCTCTAATGGCTCTTGACTCTTATAAGTCAGCAAAGGAGAATTGCGTTTTAAAGGGGCAATCTGATAAAAAAAGGGGGGATTTTGCAATTTAACTTGATTTGACTTGATTTAAATTATCATTCAATGGCTCTAACTGCGCAGCCATTATTTCCCCTTCGCCCAAAGAACCTATATTGTCGTCTGATTCTTTTTCCTTTTCCGCCTCTTGAGCTTGAGGAATTGAAGCTACTTGTTGTGTTTGATTATATATTTTTTGGGTTTGCATTTTTTCTAATTTTTGATTTGCTGCTAAAATCTCACTTTTTAAGACGCAATTAATCTCAGCATATTCTAAAAAACTACGCAAAAGATCGCGTGGATTAATGCTACTAGATTCATCTACCAAAGATTTAAGAGATTGCAATGTTGCGTTTGAAATCTCGCTTGTGGGTATATCATAATAACGACCCATAATGCAAACGCGAAAAATATCACCCATTAGCGACCAAGAACATTTTGAATTTTACTAAGCACATTTTCTAGCTCACGTTCTTTGATGCCAATCTCATCATAAAGTGAGCTAATTTCACTATTTTTTGCTTCATTTTCGGCTTTTAAAAGCACGATTTGCTGACGCAATGCTTGATTCTCATCGCGCAGTTTTTGTAATTCATCTATCAAAGCATCAATGCCTTCTTGAAGCTTGCTTGAGAGATTTTTTGCTTCTTCCATATCAATCATTTCCTTACATTAAACTAGATTTTAATTTTAGCATTATTTTAAGCATTTTCACAAAAAAACGCAAGGTTTCTAAGGAATCTTATGCGAAAATTCACACTTCAATTTTGCTTTAGGTGCAATTTATGTTCAAATTATATTCCCCCTTTAAACCCTCTGGAGACCAACCAGAAGCCATTAAGACTTTAAGTGGATTTATCCAACAAGGCAATCAATACCAAACACTTATTGGTGTAACTGGAAGTGGCAAAACATTTTCTATGGCACACATCATAGAATCTCTACAAATACCAACTTTGATTATGACACACAATAAAACCCTAGCAGCGCAGCTTTATAGTGAATTTAAAGGTTTTTTCCCAAAAAATCATGTAGAATATTTCATTTCTCACTTTGACTATTATCAACCCGAAGCTTATATTCCTCGCCAAGATTTATTTATCGAAAAAGATTCTAGCATCAACGAAGAATTAGAACGTTTGCGATTGAGCGCAACCACTTCACTTTTAGCTTACGATGATAGCATTGTAGTAGCTTCCGTTTCAGCAAACTATGGTTTAGGGAATCCACGCGAATATTTGGAAATGATTGAAAAATTTGTAGTTGGGCAACAATACCACCAAAAATCGCTTTTATTGCGTCTTGTAGAAATGGGATACAAACGCAATGATAATTTTTTCAATCGTGGAGATTTCCGTGTCAATGGAGAAGTAATTGATATTTATCCCGCATATAGTGAAGATGAAATCTTGCGCTTGGAATTTTTTGGCGATGAATTAGAATCCCTTAGTTTGCTAGATTCCGTTGATAGAAAATTACTCAAAAAGTTAGAATCCTTTGTATTGTATGCTGCAAACCCTTTTATTGTAGGTGAAGAGAGATTAAAAGGTGCTATCAAGAGTATAGAAGAAGAATTAGCAATGCGATTGAAGTTTTTTAAATCACAAGGCAAAATGGTAGAATATGAGCGTCTGAAATCTCGAACAGAATTTGATTTGGAAATGATTAGTGCCACAGGAATCTGCAAAGGCATTGAAAACTATGCGCGTCATTTAACGGGCAAAAAACCCGGTGAGACACCTTATTCCTTACTGGATTATTTCGCACAAAAAAACAAACCCTATTTGCTCATTGTAGATGAAAGTCATGTGAGCTTACCACAATTTGGGGGAATGTATGCTGGGGATAGAAGTCGCAAAGAAGTGCTTGTAGAATATGGATTCCGTTTGCCAAGCGCATTGGATAATCGTCCTTTGAAATATGAAGAATTTATCATCAAAGCCCCACATTTCTTATTTGTTTCTGCGACTCCTGCTTCCAAAGAATTAGATTTGAGTGGCACACATACAGCAGAACAACTGATTCGTCCAACAGGCTTGCTAGACCCTACTTATGAAGTATTAGAAGTAGATAGGCAAGTAGAGATTCTCTATGATAGAGCAAAAGAAGTTATCGCGCGAAAGGAACGTGTGCTTGTAACGGCATTGACCAAAAAAATGGCAGAAGAACTCACAAAATATTATAGTGATTTAGGATTAAAAGTGCGATATATGCACTCTGATATTGATGCCATTGAACGCAACCAAATCATTCGTTCTTTAAGGGCTGGCGAATTTGATATTTTAGTTGGAATCAATTTGTTGCGTGAGGGATTGGATTTACCAGAAGTTTCCTTGATTGCAATTTTAGATGCAGACAAGGAGGGATTTTTGCGCAGTGAGACAAGTCTAATCCAAACAATGGGGCGCGCCGCTAGGAATCTCAATGGACATGTCTTGCTTTTTGCAAACAAAATCACCCCCTCTATGCGAAAAGCAATGGAAATTACGGACTATCGTAGAAGCAAACAATCCGATTACAACAAAACACACAACATCACACCACAAAGTGTTTCAAGAAAGCTAGATGAAGACTTAAAGAATCAAGACTTGGGAATCCTCTATGAAAAATCCAAAAAGAGCAAAGATAAAATGCCCAAATCCGAACGCGAAAAACTCGTCAAAGAACTTAGCAAAAAAATGCACGAAGCTGCTAAAAAATTAGATTTTGAAGAGGCTGCTAGACTGCGTGATGAGATTGCACATTTAAGAAACATATAAAATCAAGATTCTACTTTTCAAAAATAAAGAATCAATACTTTTTCGCGCTAATATCTTCTAAAATTGCATCTGCAAGGTTTGCAACATCTTGACCAATAGAGCTCACATCTTTGGCAATTTGATTGTTTTGCCGTGTTATTTGTTCTACCTCTGCAATAGAATGGGTGATTTCCTCTATTGCGCTCGCCTGTTGATTGATATTATCTCCTGTTTGGTTAATAGATTGCACGAGCGTATTGGTATAAGCCTCAATTTCGCTTAGACTTTTTGCGGTGCGTTCAGCTAGTTTGCGCACCTCATCAGCAACTACAGCAAATCCTCTGCCATTCTCTCCTGCTCTTGCTGCTTCAATTGCAGCATTCAAAGCGAGGAGATTAGTTTGGTCTGCAATTTCTTGAATGATTTTTAAGATATTCTTGATTTCATCGCTTTGTTTTGTTACTTCTTTAATCATTGCATTGCTGTTTTGAATATCTTGAGAAATTTTAGACATTGCTTGTGAACTAACCTGTAAAGACTTCGTTTGCAGGTCGGATTGCTTTTCAAGATTGGTCAAAAAATCTTTTAGAGCATTACTTTTTTCATACAAAGTATTGGAACATTGCGCACTAAAGCGAAGCATTTTAGAAACTTCCTCTCCCAATTTGTTAGTGATAATTTCTACTTTGCCTTGTGGTTTCTCTAGCGATTTTGTAAAATCTAATTGGGCAAAAGATTGATGCACTTTTGCGATTCTTTCGAGATTAGAGCCAATATGATATTGCAGAGAATCCAACATTGTATTTAAAACTTCTTTGAGTTCTAAAAGCTTTGGATTATTTGGATTGGCTTCAATACGTGCGCAAAGATTTCCTTGTTCAACTTTGGCAACAACTTCCAACGATTCTTTAATTGCAATTTGGTCTTTCTCTAAACCAAATTTAATATTTTGTGCATTTTGATTAATAACCTTGCCCATCTTGCCCAACTCATCATTGCAAATCAAAGAAATATCTTGAAAATTCTCTCTTTTATTGTTTAGATAATCAAAAAATTCTTGCAAACCTGATTTGATAAGATTTAATCGCCGATAAATAATATGTCCTACAAGATACATCACAACGCAAATCAACACCAAAACCAACAAAGAAATGATGGCGGCAAAAGTGCGATTCGCCTTTGCAGTTTGTAGCATTTCTTCTAGCGGAATATTAGCAAATACTGCCCAGCGAATCGTATTCCCATTTGTGCCAAGCGCAAGGGATTCCATAATTGTTGTAATAGGTGCTTTGGTATTGGGGCTAATGCGGTCAAAAATCACTTCCCTACCCATTAGGGCTTCTTTCAAGTACCGATTTGCTCCTTGATCTACATTTGCCATTTCGCGATTAAAAATATGGAAAAATTTGTGATGCAAAATAATGCTATCTTGAGAAAGCAAAACAATAAAACCACTTTCTAAAATTTTAATTTGTTTGATTTCTTCACCTAGTTTCTTCAGGTCAAATAAGATTCCGCTAACACCGATAGTTTGAGAACCATAAATGATTTTATTAAGCAAATAGACAGGGGCATAAAGCAATGTTTTATCTGCACTGTCTTTTGGTTTTGGTTTTAGTCTTGGTATGAAAATCGCTTGTGTATTGTTACCTTCAAATAAAGCACTAATTTCCTTCTCTTTTAGAACCTCTAACATCTCTTGTCCAAACTTTGATGAAGTAGTATAAGTTGTTCCATTGGAAAATCTTACAAATGCAGCTTGATAAAGTGGATTTTGATTCACAACGGATTCTAAATATCCATTTAGTATCACAGAGCATCTAAAATCACAAAAAGTATTAGGAGTTGAGTTGGTTAAATTTTGTAGGCTTTGGTTGGCTAAAATAGCAATATTTGCAACATTTTCAAAACCCAAATTAATTTTCCCCTCTAGGGTTCTTGCTTGATTTTTAAGCATTACTTGTGCATATTTTGTCGTGGTCTCTTTGGCAAAATCAAAGTTTTTATTCCCCACTAATATTACCACTAAAGCAAGCCCAATTAGGGCAACTGCGAAACTTGCAAAGATAATTTTAAATTTCAAACTTATATCTTGGATTCTCGATAAAAACCTAAGCATCTCCCCTCTTTTTTTTGACAATATTTTATACATTATACTTTGAAATAAGAACAAAGAAATGTAACATTATCACTTCAAAAAACATCGATTATCTTTTGTTAATTTTGGTATAATTTCAAATGAAATTTAATTTTTAGGAGTTAAATTATGAAAAAGTTATTTTTCGGAATTTTACTTGTGTTAGGAGTTGGTGTGGTAGCATTTGCAAAACCTAATGTTGTGATTTTAGCAACAGGTGGAACGATTGCTGGAGAAGCAAAAAGCGATCTTGCAACCACAGGATACAAAGCAGGAAGTCTTGGGATTGAAGTATTAATTAATGCTGTGCCAGAGCTAAAAAATATTGCCAATATCAGTGGTGAGCAAGTAGCAAATATTGATAGCTCAAATATGACAGACCAAGTGTGGCTTACACTTGCAAATAAAGTCAATTCACTTTTGCAAAGCTCCAAAGTTGATGGAATCGTTATTACACACGGAACAGATACAATGGAAGAGACTGCTTATTTTTTGAATCTTGTAACCAAAAGCAATAAACCTGTTGTGCTTACAGGTGCAATGAGACCTGCAACTGCAATTAGTGCTGATGGACCAAAGAATCTTTACAATGCTGTTGCGCTTGCAGGAGATAAAAATGCAAGAAATAAAGGCGTAATGGTTGCCATAAACGATAAAATTTATAGTGCAAGGGAAGTCAGCAAAACCCATACTCTCAATGTAGAAACTTTCAAAGCACCAAATAGTGGAGAAATTGGCTATATCGTAGATGGCAAGGTATTTTTTAACTCTTCTAGCATCAAACCTCATACAAAAGATTCTCCTTTTAGCGTTAAAGGATTAAAAGAATTACCCAAAGTAGATATTGTTTATACTTATTCTAATGATGGCTCAAAAGTAGCAGTGGAAGCCTTCCTAAATGCTGGAACAAAAGGATTAGTGGTTGCAGGAAGCGGTGCAGGAAGCATTCATGAGAATCAAAAAAATTACTTGATTGAGCTTTTGGCTCAGAAAAAGCTTACTATTGTAAAAAGCTCACGCGTTGGTTCTGGGTTAGTTCCACTTAGCGACGAAGAGATTCAACAAGGATTTATAAATGCAAATAATCTCAATCCTCAAAAAGCAAGAGTGCTTTTGATGTTAGCTCTCACCAAAACAAACAATCCACAAGAGATTCAAAAATATTTTGACCTCTACTAAAATCTCCTTGCGTTTCTTCAATGCAAAGAGGATTCACTCCGCAGTGCATTTTCTTGAAAATTGACACTGCGCAAGTGGAATCCCATTGAATCACTTAATAAAAAATTAAAAACATTTTGTGATTTTATCACATTATGAATCTTTGCTTTTAGAATATACTTTTAATTTATTTCGATTTCATATTCAAAAGGCTAAAAATGGCAATTCAACATCAAGAAACAATCAATTCACAAAATTGGCTTGTTCATTTTCCCGTTATGTTTTTTGCTGTAGTTATGGGTATTGGTGGTTTTACGCTTGTGGTTGGCAAGGTATTGAGCCTTTTTAAATTAGACAATTTTTCATGGATTTTTACTATTTTGACAATTTTAAGTGTTGTCTTGTTTTGCGGAATCTCAATGCTCTATTTGGCAAAAATGATTCGGCATTATTCTGCATTTTTACAAGAATTAAAACACCCCGTGAGGATTAATTTTTTTGCCGCTATTTCTGTCTCTATATTAATTTTATCGATGCTACTTTCAAGATTTATCCCCTTATGGTCTTCACTTGTGATATTTTATTTAGGCACATTTCTGCAACTTGTTTTTAGTCTCTATGTCGTGCGGTTTTGGTTCGTCAATGAAATGCAACAAAAAATGGCAAATCCCGCTTGGTTTATCCCTATTGTTGGTAATCTCATTGTGCCACTTGTTGGAATGAATCTCAATATACAAAATCAAGGCGAACTAATAATGATTCCTTTTGAAATTTTAATCTTTTATTTTGGAATGGGAAGCTTCTTCTGGATTCTGCTTAATGCAGCCCTCTTGATTCGTCTTGTTTTTGGAGAAAATCTACCACAGAAGTTCTTGCCAACTCTATTTATCTTTATTGCACCTCCTAGTGTATTTGGATTAGATATATTGATTTTGTTTGAGGGGTATGCCAAATTCGCTTCTCTTTATGGAGTCTCGTCTCAAAGCATTTATGATAGTTTTCCTTATTTTTATGGAATCGCAAGCGCGAGTTTTAGCGTTGCATTGTTTTTTATGCTTTTAATGATAAGTCTTTCTAAAGTATTTATGGAACTTAAATTTGCACTTTCTTGGTGGGCTTTTACTTTTCCAACTGCAGCTTTCACACTTTGTGCTTTGGAGCTTTTTGTTCGAGGAGATTCGGCATTTTATGGGTATTTAGGATTCTTTGGCATTGTGCTAAGTGGCGTAATGGTTCTGATTGTAACTTTTCGCACATTACTTGCAATGAAGCAAAAAGAAATTTGTGTATTAGAGCAATAGGATTCTACATTTAGAATCCTGTCATTGCTTCCTTGTGAAATTTATTTATCAAATCAAATTCACAATAGGTAAAATTGTCGGATAACGTTTTGTCTTTTTAAACATCAGCTTTCTAAGCGCATTTCTTATCTCATTTTCCATATTTTTTTGGCTATTATATAGTTCTTTTTTGCATGTTTTCACAAAAAGGGCAAAAAACTCTTCAATCTCTTTATTGAAACTAAGTGTATCTTTGTTGGCAATAATTCCCATACTTTGAATGCGTGGTTTAGAAATAAGTGAATTTTTGGCTTTGTTTAACTCTAAATGCACGACAAGGATTCCATTTTCTGCTAAATTTTGTCTATCCAAAATCACATCATTGGAAATCGTAGAATTGACTTGATTATCAATATAAGTTTTGCCCGTTTTTACGCTACGCACTTTACGCAAATAATTATGTGCAATCTCCATTTGGTCGCCATCTTCCATCAGATAAATATTACGCTCTTCTACACCGCAGCTTACAGCTGTTTCCTTATGTTTTAGAATATGATTGTATTCCCCATGCACAGGCAAAAAGAATTTGGGTTTTACGAGGCGCAATATAAGCTTTTGCTCTTCTTGTGCGGCATGTCCGCTCGTATGAATCTCGCTAAAGTCTTGATAATAAACTTTTGCACCTGCTTTGTTGAGAAAATTCAAAATATTAGACACAGAACCCTCATTGCCCGGAATTGCTTTGGCAGAAAGAATAATAGTATCACTTGGTTTGATTTTGATATGGCGATGCTCGTCTGTCGCCATTCTATAAAGCGCACTCATTGTTTCACCTTGCGAACCAGTTGTTACGATTAAGACCTCTTCATCAGCATATTTTGCAACTTCATGTGCTTCAATAAAAATATTTTGGGGTAAATCAATATAACCCAAAGTTCTTGCGATTTCTAAATTTTTTTCCATAGAACGTCCAATCACTGCGACTTTGCGTCCATATTTCAATCCATGATTGATTGCCTGATAAACACGATGGATATTGGAGCTAAAAGTGCTCATAATCACGCGCCCTTTTGCCCTAGAAAACAACAAATCAAATGCTGGTCCCACACTTGCTTCACTTGGCGTATAGCCACTTTTGTGTGAATTGGTGGAATCGCTAAGAAGTAGCAAAACCCCTTGCTCACCATAATGTGCAATTCTATTTAAATCTGTCGGATAGCCATCAATAGGCGTGTGGTCAATCTTAAAATCTCCTGTATGAAAAATCAAGCCTGCTTCTGTTTTGATAGCCAATGCACTAGAATCCACAATAGAATGCGTAATATGTATCCATTCAATCTCGAATTCTCCGATTTGAATAGGTTTTCGTTTTTCTACTGCTCGGAAAAGAGAGCGAAATTTTTTGAGCCCGTGTTCGTCAAACTTCGAGCCAATCAAGCCCAAGGGCAAAGGTGTGCCATAGATTGGAAATTGGTATTTTTTAAACAAATAGGGCATTGCGCCAATATGGTCTTCGTGTGCGTGCGTGATGACAATCCCTGCTATTTTGTCTTTAATAGCTTCAAGATAGCTAAAATCTGGAACTAAAATATCTACGCCATGCAAACTATCGTCCGGGAAACTCATTCCTGCATCAATGATAATTGCACTATTTTGCGTTTCGATAATTGTCATATTTCCGCCGATTTCTCCCAATCCGCCTAAAGGCGTGATGCGCACTTTGCCATTGGGATTTACTTTCACTTGAGAATGCAGTGTGAGTGCATTCTCATGCACTTTCGCATTCAATTCTACGGCTTTGCGTAACTCCAAATTAGACGCATTTACTTCTTTATTGCCATAATTTTTATCAAATCTACCACCATTTCCTCTTGGCTTCTCTCTCATCTTGCCATTTTGATTATCTTGTCCATTTTCTTGTTTTGCAAATCGTGGATTGTGAGTTTTATGATTTTGTGGTTTTTGAGCATTTCTTGGCTTCTCTGTCCCATTGGCATCTTTTGGCTGACGCGGTTTAAATCGACGTTTATTAGAGTCATGATTCTCTCTTTTTTCGTCCTTTTCTCCCTTTGAGTCTTTTTCATAATTTCTTCTAGCAGGTCTTGCGATTCGTTTTTCACTTGCTTCTGTTCGATTCTTGTTTTCGTTTGTTTGATTCTCTTCCATAAGAATTTCCGCCTTTTACAAAATTTTCAAAAGTCGGTGATAATTAGTCGTATCAATCTCATGAGGTCGTTTGACATGGGACAGTTCCAACAACTCTAATGCTTTCTGCGCTTTCTCTTTGCCATAAGCCTTTGTCAAGTTGTTCAAAATTGTCTTTCTAGGCGCACTAAATGCGGCTTTTAGCAATTTCTCTAATCCTTCCAAATCTTGATAGGATTCAGAAAGCATAGAAGATTTCTCCAGCAAAAACACGGCGGAAGTTACTTTTGGTGGTGGCACAAATGCACTTGGAGGAACATCAAAGAGCAGTTTTGCTTCCCCAACACTCTGTGCCAATACACCTAATGCACTAAAATCACTTTGCCCACATTGTGCGCAAAATTTTAGTGCTACTTCCTTTTGTGTCATCACGACACAACCAAGTGCTAGTGGGTCTTTAATCATTTTAATCACCAGCAAAGTCGCAATATAATAGGGCAAATTAGAAACAAGAAAATAAGGTTTTTTTCTTAGACTAATGCCCTTCCAGATTTCTAGCACATCTCCTATTTCAAGGTGAAGTTGCCCACAATCTAGTGCCACTTTAAAACGTTTTTGCAAATGGGGAATCAAATCCTCATCAACCTCATAAGCAGTGATATTCCCTAAGCTTAATAGCTTATTTGTTAGATCACCTAAGCCAGCCCCAATTTCTATGATTTCTACTTCTTTGCTTATCTTGGGAATGGATTGGATAATCGCCTCTAGCACATTTTCATCGTGTAAAAAATTCTGTCCAAAATGCTTCTTGGCGAGATTCTGCCTCTCAACTTTTTTAATTTTACGCCCCAAAAATAGATTTTTAAATTGTAACACAATTTGAAAAAATTTTCAGCATTTTTTTACGATTCCGCTTTCTAAAATGCAAATTCCCACACTTTTTCCACTACTGCCTTGTAATTCCAGACGCACAGCCCCCTTAGGAGAAGTAACTTGTTCATAGGGTCTCTTGCAACGTAAGAATCCTAACTCATCAAATATAATTCTTCCACCCTCGCTTTCCCCACAACCTCCACTCATCTTGACCGCTTGGATTCCATAGCGTTTGGTAATCGCCAAATCTCCAGCACGCAAAGCATTGGCAAATTTAGAGTTGTCATAATTGTAACTATTGAGATATTTATTGTCCAGTGGATCGCGTGCAATTTCGCGCGCATCACGCGGGCGGTCATCAAAATGCTTTGTGCTCACGGCTCGCGCTGAATCGCTATAAATATAATATGCGTATCCAATATCTTGAAGGCTAGAAAATTGCAATCGCCATAAGGATTCACTCCAACGTTCGCGTTCAGCTTTGCAATGGTCGCTTTGACAAAACGCTCCTTGCGTGATTTGCTTCACACTACTTAAACTTAAGAATCGGGTATAATTCAAATGGGCAATAATTTGATTTTGTGCTAGGTGCAATTTGGAATCTGGAAACCAAGCATATCCCAACAAAGCCAAAATGCCAAGTATGCCAAAAACTAACAAAATCTCCAGCAAACTAAATGCTCTTTTCATCATAAACCTAATCATAAAGATAAAAAGTCATAATAGGTTTATCATAATAAATAATTGAAATCTTTGAAGCATTAGATTTTGAACGATTTGAAAGCATAAATCCCCCTTCACGGATTCCATAAAACTTCAAACGTTCCTGCATTTTCGCTCCTGTCTTAATTTGTTTGATTCCTTTGGATTTAAGGGATTGTGCAACTTCTTTGGCAATAAAATGCCGAAAGGCAAAATGTTCATTGGCTTGAGGGAAAAGCACAAAAAGAGGTTTGGATAAAAACAACATTCCGCTACAACAAAGCAAAACCAAGAAAGTTACCAAAAACGGAATCGTATAACGCGCGCGAAATTGTGGCAAACGCACACGAAGCCCAGAGAAATAAAGATTGACCATCAAGGGAATCGCAAGAATTAGCAAAGGAGCAAAAGATTCTGTTTGCACGCGTTGGCGCAATGAGAGCAACCAAATAAACCCAAGTGCTGTGCTAGCAATATACCAAACCAATGGCTTTTCTCTTCGACTAAAATAGCGATAAATCGTATAAAGAAGATACAAAAACACAAGAGGGGAGAAAATCAGCAACAAGTGCCCATTGGTATCCAAAAAATAACCACTTGGATGTCCTTTAATTCCCAGCCCAAAGCAATACATATTGAGTGCAAAAAGCCCCAAGGAAATAAAGATTAGAAGTGTCTTTCTGCGCTCTATTCCATAAAAAATTAATGCCACAAATACCAATGCGAAACTTTCATCTATGAATGCCATTATCACGAGCAATACATAAGGAATCGTGTCATATTTTTGCACCCAAATACATAAAATAAGCGTCAAAGAAATCACGATTCCACTACTAGAAACTAAAAGCGCAGCAGCATTTGTGCCCGGAAGCAAAAGAAATAATAATACACAAAAGAACGCATCACTTGGACGCTTTAGAAAACCTTGAGAAAAATAAAAGAGCAATAACGCATTCAAAAAATGCAGGAACAAAAAAGGTGTGCGCAAGCCCCAATCATTTTGTCCTAAAAGACGCACTCCCAAACGGCTAAGATGTCCGCTTACATCGTATGGATTGAAGAAATTGCGCGCTTCATCATAACTAATACTAAGCATGCTTAATAACCACAAAAGCGCACTTAAACTTAGGCAAAACAGGAGAATAAGCCAAAGGAAACTGCGCATTTGAAACCTCATAGTGTAATACCCTTTAAACTTCTACAAAAATATAGCCTTGTTTTTGGAGTTGCAAACGAATCGCATTTTGATGCTCCTTGCCTTTGGTCTCAAGCACCATCGTAATATTAGTATCTCCAAAAGCAGCAGAAGTGCGGTCAAAATCTATTTTGACGATATTTGCCCCAAGTGAGGAGAGCAAATCACTAAGTTTTTGTAAGCTACCAGGTTTGTCAATCAGTGTTACACAAATGCGCATCTTACGATGAGAGCGCACTAAACCTTTTTCAATAATATTACCAAGCATAGTTACATCAATATTTCCACCACTAAGCACTAATCCCAAAGATTCATTTTCTCTAATTTTAAATTTATGATGCAACACTGCTGCAACTACGCTCGCTCCTGCTCCCTCTACAACCAATTTTTGATTTTCCAACAAATACAAAACAGCATTGGCAATTTCTTCATCATCTACCATAACGACTTCATCTACAGATTCCATAATATATTCGAAATTTTTAGGATTGACATCGCGCACAGCAATGCCATCTGCAATTGTGCGGACAGATTGCGTGTTTTGAATCTCTTTCTTGTGATATGAATGATACATTCCAGGCGCACCCTCTGCCACAACTCCAATAATTCTTACACTAGGAAGCATTTGTTTATAAGCTGCGGCAATTCCAGCAATCAACCCACCACCACCAATTGGCACAACAATCGTTGTTAAATGGCTTTGATCCTCAATCATTTCCAAAGCTACTGTGCCCTGCCCAGCAATCACTTCAACATCTGCAAACGGGTGAATAAATTGCAAATTATGCGCTTTAGCATACTCTAAAGCATAAGAATACGCCTCATCATAATTATTTCCTTTTAAGATTGCTTCTGCCCCAAGCTCTTTCACTCCCATCACCTTAAGCAAAGGTGTTGCTTCAGGCATCACAATCACGCCTTTGATTCCATAATATTTTGCGCTATATGCAACCCCTTGTGCATGGTTACCCGCACTGGAAGCAATCACTCCGCGAGCACGCTCCTCTTGATTTAAAGAGGAAATCTTATTAAAAGCTCCACGTAATTTAAAAGAACCTGTATTTTGGAGATTTTCTTGTTTGACATAGACTTTTGCTCCGCAAATTTGGCTAAGTTTAGGCGCAAATGCCAACTTTGTATGTTGCACAATACCTTCTAAACGCGCTTTGGCGTCCATAATTTTAGAGAGTGGAATCATTTAGCAGCCTTTCATATTCAAGTTTGAGACATAAATTTTCAATATATATTATCTCTGCATTATCTAACATTTCTTTTGCTTGTGCATTCGCTAAACCTAACTGCACCCAAACACATTGAGGAGGATTCTTTAGCCCTAGCACTTCGCGTGCTACTTCAGGCAAAGCCTCACTTTTGCGAAAGACATTCAAAATATCAATGGATACTCCCGCTTTCTCTTGTTCTCCAAAAGCCTCTTGAATACTTCTGTAGGCATTTTCTCCTAGAATTTCCCCTCCTTTAGGATAAATAGGAAGGATTTTATAGCCTACACTTTGTAAAAACTTTGCCACTTTATAACTTGGTTTGCTACTATCAGGTGAAAGCCCAAGTATCGCGATTACTTTGGATTGTCTAAGCAAAGATTGTAATTTGGAATCTTGCATTTTACGCCTTTTTGAAATTTTAAGATGAATTTTAACAAACTTTTTGACAATTTTAGCCTAAAGTTCTCTTGCTTCAAAGATAGGATTCTGCATTCTTGTGGCTTTGTTTGCACGATAAACTACACATTAATAAAAATTAAACATTAAAAAGTTACAATACAACTCAAAGGAGCTACGAAATGATTGCTTTATTAAAGACAGATGAGTTAGACTTTGAGATGAAATTTAAAGCCCTACTTGCACGGGGTGCTATGGATATTCAGCAAGTTGAGGGACGCGTCAAAGAATTATTAGACGAAATCAAAACTCAAGGACAAAGTGCAATTATAACGCAAATTGCGCGTTTTGATAATTGGAAACCCGCAAGTTTTGAAGATTTGAAAATCACACAAGAGCAGATGCAAAAAGCCTATGAAGGCTTGGAAGTAGCTTTAAAACAATCTTTGCAGTTAGCTTTTGAGCGCATTTATGCCTTCCACTCCAAACAAAAACCTAAAACTTGGCTTGACTTTGAAGACAATGGAAATCTTTTGGGACAAAAGGTAACGCCTGTGGATAGGGCTGGATTGTATATTCCAGGTGGCAAAGCAGCCTATCCTAGCTCATTGCTAATGAATGCGATTCCAGCACTTGTCGCGGGTGTCAAAGAAATCGTGGTTTGCACTCCTACCCCCCAAAATGAACCAAATCCCCTATTATTAGCTGCAATGTTTTTATGTAATATTAAAGAAGCTTATAAGATTGGTGGCGCAAGTGCAATTGGCGCGCTTGCTTTTGGTGCGCAAGATTCTCAAGGACAAGGTATTGCCAAAGTTGATGTTATCACAGGTCCGGGCAACATCTATGTTGCCACTGCCAAAAAGCTTGTTTTTGGGGAAGTCAATATTGATATGATTGCTGGACCTAGTGAGATTGGAATTTTAAACGATGGGGATGCAAAAGCCGAATATCTTGCTTGGGATTTGCTTTCTCAAGCTGAACATGATGAAATGGCTAGCTCTATTTTAATCACCACCAATGAAAACCTCGCTCATCAAGTAGCACAAAAAATTGAAGAATTTTTGCCCACTCTACCGCGACAAGAAATCACAGCGAAATCTATTAATGAGCGGGGAGCAATTATTGTCGCAAAAAATATTCAAGAGGGCATTACCCTAATGAACAAAATTGCTCCAGAACACTTAGAATTGCTTGTAAAAAATCCTTTGGAATTGCTCCCTTACATTAAACATGCAGGTGCAATTTTTATCGGTGAAAACACACCAGAGCCTATTGGGGATTATATTGCAGGACCAAACCATACCTTGCCAACAGGCGGAAGTGCGAAATTTTTCTCCCCGCTTTCCACAGAGCATTTTATGAAGAAATCCTCTATTATCTCTTTTTCCAAAGCAGGCATTAGGCAAATGGGGGCAGAATGTGGAATCCTCGCACATACGGAGGGACTAGATGCACATCAAAATGCAGTGCTTGCACGATTAAAATCATAAGGAATGACAATGGAACATATTTTGGAAGGCTTACCACAAGAAAAATGGATTGAAATTATTTTCAATGCCTCACAAGGTTTGAGCGCAAAAGAACTCACCAATATGCTAGAAAAACAAGCGGCAATGGAGATTCTGCTTGAAAAGCGTTTGGGCGAAATGTGGGAAGAAGAATTATCGTATCTTGTTCATAGTGAGGAATGCGCAGAGGAGATTCACAATCGCGCACAAAATATTGCAATTGAGTCTATGGGCAATATTCTTACTCAAAACGAATGAACGAATGAAAATTTTTTGGATTTTTGGTTGGTCAGTAATTTTTAGCACAATCTTAGGTGTCTCAAACTTATTTGCGCCACCTGTTTGGAAGACAGAGAAATTCTTAGAACTAAACAAAGATGAATTTTATCTTTTGACTTTACAGGCGGGCGATGCTGCTAAAACATTATTTTTTCGTTGGACATTGCTTAAAAATGAAGGCTTAGTGATACATTTAAACTATGATTCTTTTCCGCATCAATTCATTCTTTATCAAGATTATCAGCGGAGTTGTTACAAAGTTCCTTTGCTTAAAGCTGAACAAAAATATTATAGCGAAGAGCCCTTTTTTATGCTATGCTTCAAAGACTATCATCGCACTAAAAAAATTGCAACTTTGAAGTATTATTTGTTTCAAGGAAACAGAGATTTTAACATTATAGACGAAAGGAAAGTTCCAAATGGAGGCTTTAGCGCGCATTGAAGCAAAAATCAATGAATTTTTAAAAGAATTGGATTCTCCTCTTATAGTAGAGCTCAACAAGCATTTGCAACACGGCAAAATGCTTCGCTCCAAACTTGCACTTTACATTGCAGGAGAAAGCGAAGAGTGCCTTTTACTTTGTGCAATCATTGAAATGATTCAGAGTGCTTCACTCTTGCATGACGATGTGATTGATGAGGCAATTACAAGACGCTCTAAGCCTTCTATCAACGCACTTTTTGGCAATAAAAATGCGATTATGTTAGGTGATGTATTTTATTCCAAAGCTTTCTGTGAGCTTGTGAGATTCTATGATAAATACCCAATGATTCCCAGCATTGTTGCCAATGCTGTTACAACACTAGCAATAGGAGAAATGGAAGATGTGGAGCTTGCAAAAGACTTCAACCCAGACGAAACAAAATATCTCATAATGATAGAACACAAGACCGCTGCGCTAATTGAGGCTACGGCTTATGCAGCTGCATTTTTGGCTCATAAAAACCCTAACATTGCTGAAAATTTCCGTCTTTATGGTCGCAATCTTGGAATCGCATTTCAGATTATTGATGATGTGCTAGATATTGTATCAGACTCTAAAACTTTAGGAAAACCTGCATTAAATGATTTCAAAGAAGGCAAGACAACTTTGCCTTATATTTATTTATATGATAAATTAGACGAAATGGGCAAAACACGCCTTCAAAACGCTTTCAAAAAAGACTTAATTCCGCAAGAGCAAGCTTGGATTAGAGAGAATCTCCAAACAAAAGGAACCATTACTCAAAGTATTGATTTGGCAAAAAATTTGGGTAATCTTGGGATTGAAGCCATTGCTAATCAATCTTGTGATAAACTTATACAAATTATGCGTGAAATGATAGAACGCGATTTTTAAGGAAATTAATGGATTATTATCTTTTAAGTTATTCTCATAAAAATACTGATATTGCAACGCGCGAAGCCTTAAGCTTAGACCTTAAGAATCCCACAACAAAAGAATTCTTACTGGACTTGGTAAGCAACAAATTCATTAGTGAAGCTGTGATTCTCTCTACTTGCAATCGGATTGAATTCATACTTAATGTTCAAAATGCCGAAAAAGCAGAAGAGTTTTTATTGGACAAACTTAGTCATTATTCTAAGATTCCTTTAGAGGAGTTACAAAATCATGCTGATAGCTATGAAAATTTGAGTGCAATTCATCATCTTTTTAGTGTCGCAAGCTCATTGGATAGCCTTGTTGTAGGTGAAACGCAAATTTCTGGGCAACTCAAAAGTGCCTTTAAATTTTCCTATGAGTTAGGCTGTTGCGGTTTATCTCTTTCGCGCGCAATTCACTTTGCCTTTCGTTGTGCTGCTAGTGTGCGAAATTCTACAAGTATTTCACAAAATTCTGTCTCCGTCGCAAGTGCTGCAGTTGCAAAAGCAAAAGAGATTCTCGGAAATTTGAAAAATAAATTTGCATTAGTCATTGGTGCTGGAGAAATGAGTGGAATTTGCGCAAAACACTTAATTAATGCAGACTGCGAAGTGCTAATTTTGAATCGCGAGATTCAAAATGCCCAAAAAATCTGTGATGAGATCCTCACTCTTCACCCAAATGCTAAAATTCGCACTGAAAGCTTCAAGAGCATCAGCACTTATATCAATGAAATTCCACTTCTTTTCAGTGCTACAGGTGCGCCACATACAATCATCACACGCGATATGGTTGAAACAAAGGATTTTAATCGTTATTGGTTTGATTTAGCAATGCCAAGAGACATTGAACATGAGATTATGGAACACAACAAACAAATCCATATCTATGCAGTAGATGATTTAGAAGATATTGTGCGCAAAAATCTAGCATTACGCGAAGAACAGGCAAAAATTGCCTATGGAATCGTTGGACGTTCTACACAAGAATTTTTTAGCTGGCTTCAAACACTCAATGTAGAACCCTTGATTAAAACCATTCGCACACTCGCAAAAGAAGCTGCCACGAAAGAGTTAAATAAAGGAATCTCTAAGGGCTACTTACCCAAAGATTATGAAAAAAATATTGAAAAAACCCTACATAATGCGTTTAATACCTTTTTGCACGATTTAACTATCAATCTTAAGGCTGTCGCTAACACACCTAAGGGTGATAGCGTCATTGAGTCTTTGCGATTCCTTTTTGAGCAAGAAACGCAAGGCAAGATGCTAGAATCCTATAAATGCGAGTATGCCCAAGAAAAACCCTATCCTAATCATTAAGGAAAACTATGCGATTTTCAAAATTATTTATTCCAACTTTCAAAGAAATTCCCAAAGATGTCGTTCTCAAAAGCCACGAATACTTGATTCGTGGTGGATTTATCCAACAAATTGGTAGTGGAATCTATAATTTCTTGCCGCTTGGCAAGCGTGTATTAGATAAAGTGCGCCAAATCGTTAAAGAGGAAATGGATAATGCAGGCGCAAACGAAGTAGCACTAGGTTTTGTTACGCCTGCTACTCTATGGCAAAAAAGCGGACGATTTGAAAGATATGGCAAAGAACTTCTACGTTTTAAAGACAGAAAAGACAATGATTTTGTGCTAGGTCCAACACACGAAGAAGTTGTTACAGAGCTAGTCAAAGCCAACATTAAAAGCTACAAACAACTCCCTTTACATCTCTATCAAATCAATCTCAAATTTCGTGATGAGATGCGCCCTCGCTTTGGTTTAATGCGCGCACGAGAATTTATTATGAAAGATGGTTATAGCTTCCATGCAAATGAAGATGATTTAAAGCGAGAATTTGATTTGATGGAAGCAACTTATAGCAGAATCTTTACGCGTTTAGGGCTTGACTTTCGTGCAGTTTTTGCTGATAGTGGTGCGATTGGAGGAAGTGGAAGCAAAGAGTTTATGGTATTAGCAAATAGTGGAGAAGATACGATTTGCGTGTGCGATACTTGCAATTATGGTGCAAACTTAGAGGCTGCAACGCGTGTCAAGAAACTTCCCAACTCGCAAGCTCCTCAAGCAGAATTTGCCAAGTTTCATACTCCTAATGTCAAGACGATTGAAAGTTTATGTGAATTTTTCAAGGTTGAATCTTTTTGGACGCTCAAAGCAGTAGTTAAGAAAGCTCTTTTTGACCAAGGGAAAAGTGCATTGGTTTATTTCTTTTTAAGAGGAAATGAGAGCCTTAATGAAACCAAAGCACTCAATGCGATTATGGGCGCAAATGAGTTAGTAGAAGCAACGGAAGAAGAAATCAAAGCCGTGGGACTCATACCTGGCTTCATTGGACCCTTTGCATTACGCAATCTCACAGCTAGTCCTTATATTTATTTTGACCAAGAATTAAAAAACGCTAAAAACCTAATTTGTGGAGCAAATGAACAGGACTATCATTTTGTAGGTGTGGATTTAGAATCTTTTGAAGGTTTAGACTTTAGAGACCTACTTGAAGTGCAAGAGGGGGATTTGTGTCCAATATGTGGAGATTCCACTACAAATAACTTCAGGGGTGGCAAACTATACTTCACCAAAGGTATTGAAGCTGGACATATTTTTCAACTTGGCACAAAATATTCTAGTGCAATGGAAGCTACCTTTTTAGACGAAGAAGGCAAGACAAAGCCTCTAATTATGGGTTGTTATGGGATTGGAATCTCTCGTCTTTTGAGTGCCATTATTGAGCAGCATCACGATGAACATGGAATGATTTGGACACATTCCACTGCACCTTTTTGTGTGGAAATCCTTATCTCCAACATCAAAGATGAGGCACAGATGCAAATGGGAACGAATCTCTACAAAGCACTCCAAAATGCAAAAATTGAATGCCTGCTAGACGATAGAGCAGAACGATATGGAGCAAAAATTGCAGACTTTGAACTTATTGGCTTACCTTTTGGAATCGTGATTGGCAAAGGGTTAGAAAAAGGAGAAATAGAGCTTATTAGGCGAGAAGATTTAACCAAAGAAACCCTAAGTGTTCAAAACTTCGATGCACTATTGCAAACATTACTTAAGGTTTTCCAATGCCATTAATTTTAGGTTTAATTTATTTGTTCTTAGAAGTATTCATCACTTATGAAATCGTTGATTACATCGGTGTGTTAGGTTTTGTTTTGGAAATTATCGTTAGCGCACTCTTTGGATTCTTTATTTTAATGAATTATCGCTATTTTTTAAGTGAAGCACTAATGCGTGTCAAGGGAAGAGAAATAAGCTATGAGGCTTTTGTGAGTTCTAATATTTTTAGAATACTAGGTGCCATCTTGTTGATTTTACCCGGTGGTTTAACGGATATTTTAGGGATTCTAATGCAATTTAGCGCACTTGGATTCTTGCTTTTTAAGCCCTTTATCAAGCGAACTTCCTCTTCGGATTCCACTTCTCATTTTTATTCAAATAGCCCATCTCAAAATACCGAAGTCATTGATGTAGAAATCATAGAAAATAAAAAATAAGGAAACTTGATGCAACAACTCATTATTGGCACACGCGGGAGTGTGCTAGCACTTTGGCAAGCAAACCATATCAAAGATTATTTAGAAAAACAATATCCAAACCTTAATGTAGAAGTTAAAATCGTCAAAACTAAGGGGGATAAAATCCTAGATGTGCCTTTAGCAAAAATTGGGGGCAAGGGATTATTTACCAAAGAATTGGAGGAATTGCTCTTAAATGGAGAAATTGATTTGGCAGTGCATAGTCTAAAAGATGTTCCTGTAGATTTTGTAAAGGGTTTGTGTTTGGCGGCAATCACAAAACGAGAAGACGCAAGAGATAGCTTTTTGAGCTTCAAATATCCTAATCTTGAAGCACTACCACAAGGGGCAAAGATTGGGACAACTTCACTAAGACGCACAATGCAACTTAGCGTATTAAGAGCAGACTTAGATACTCAAAGCTTACGAGGCAATGTTCAAACGCGATTAAAACGTTTAAAAGATGGGGATTTTGATGCAATTATTTTGGCACAAGCAGGGGTCAATCGACTAGAAATAGACAAAGAAGTGCCGCATATCGTGCCGCTAGATTTTATGATTCCTGCTATGGGGCAAGCGGCATTGGGCATAGAGTGCAAACAAGGGAGCAAAGCACAATCGCTCGTGCAATTCCTTAACGATTCTAAAGCCACCTTTGAAACCACTTGTGAACGAGCATTTGTAAGAACTCTTCATGGGGGTTGCCAAGTGCCTATTGGCGTGCATGCTCTCTTTGAAAATGGAATCTTAAAGGTGCGCTCTATTTTGGGGTTACCTGATGGCACTGGAATCTTACGTGAATGCCTAGAAATACCAGTCAAAAGCCTAGATGATTGCGAAAATATTGGCAAACAAATGGCTTTGAGGTTTATTGAGAAAGGTGCAGAAAAGATTCTACAAGAAGCTCAAAATTGGGACTTTAAATAGTCTTTCTTTGCAAAAATTGATTCACCCAAACCACTTGAACTGCAAATTTCATATTGCACCTCTTAAAGATTTTTTGGTCTTGGTAAGAATATGCAAAAAATTTATGATGGTCTATAATTCTTAAAACTCTGCAATAGAATCCTGCAAGAATAATTTGAGTAAGACTAATTAATTGACAAAAGCAAAGAAATGAGCTTGTGGATAAGAATTCTGATTGTAAATTATTTGCTCTTTAGTGATGCACTTTAGGCTAAATCTTGCGAAAACTTAGAGATTCTAGTAAATGTTGCTTTTGAATTTCTTTGGAAGATTCTAGGTCAGCGATTGTGCGTGCTACGCGTAGAATCTTATCGCGTGCGCGTCTAGAAATCCCAAAGCGATGACAAGCAATTTCCAATGTTTCTTTTGTGGTAGAATCAAGCACACAATATTCCTCTAAATCAGTCCCCTCCAAACGCGCATTAAAACATTTTTGTCCTCGTTGTTTTTGAAGTGCAAAACCCTTTAATACAGAGTTTTGCAATGTCATAGAATTGATGCGATGCGTGCTTTGTTCCCCTTCTTGCATAGAAACAAATAAATCCAATCTGTCCCAAAAAGGTTCAGAAATCTTAGATTTGTAAGCATTAATTTCTTTTTGATTACAACGACATTCCTTACTAAGACTTAAAAGATTACCGCATGGACAAGGATTCATTGCCCCAACAAACATAAAATCCGTAGGGTAAGTGATTTTTGCATGCAGACGCGAAATAGTGAAATGATGATTTTGTAATGGTTCGCGTAAGGATTCTAAAATGCTTTTAGGGAAATGGGGTAATTCGTCAAAAAATAAAACACCACCATTTGCCATACCAATTTCACCGGGCTTAATACTTTGTCCAACTGCACTACCTAATATTGCAGCCCTAGTTGCACTATTGTGCGGATTGCGAAAAGGTCGATAGGCAGAGATTTCAAGAGTATTGGCTGCCATTTGCAGCACTTCATAAAGTGTCAAAGGAGGCAAAATATAGGGAATCCTTGTAGCAATCATACTTTTGCCACTTCCAGCACTCCCCTCTAATAAGAGATTATGGAATCCACAAGCCGCAATCAATGCTGCACGCTTGGCTCGCTCTTGCCCAATAATATCATAAAAATCGAAAGGGAAATCTTGTGCATAATAATACTTTTCTCCCTCAATGTCTTGATAACAAAATGGTAAATCGCAAGAATGGGATTCTACCAAAGGAGGCAGTTCTTGCAAAACCTTTATTGCCTCTTGCAAAGAATTGACATAATAAGCTTTTAAATTTGGAAGTTTAGAGTAAAAATTTTGTGCAACTTTAGGAAGCAAAAAGAGAGAGTTCGCTTGCTCTTTGTCTCCAAGCAGAGAAAACAGCAAAGGATAGATAGAAGGGCTATCCTTAATGCGCCCATCTAGTCCAAGCTCCCCAAATGCAAAGATTTTGTTGGGCTTGGATTCTGTTTCTTGTGCAATTTCATTGAAATTGCAAGTGCCATTAAGCGCAATTAATAGTGCGATAGGCAAATCATAAAAGCTTCCTTGTTTGGGAATATCTGATGGGGAAAGATTAACATTGATTTTAAGAGGTGGAAACTTAAACTGATTTGCAAGCAAAGAGGACTGCACGCGCTGTTTGGATTCTTGAATTGCATTGCCTGCAAGCCCAGTAATACTAAAAGAAGGCAATGCACGCGTGAAGCTTACTTCCACTTCTACAATTTTTGCTTCAATTCCTACTTGAGCAGCACAATATAGTAGGTTAAACCCCATTGTTTTCCTTTAGTTTTTTGCAGTGTATCGGAAGTTTGTAAAGAATTACAAATAAAAAAATAGATTTTGTCAAATTGTTTGCAAAGTGAATCAAATCGTAACATTTGCAAAACAGATTGTTTGGTTGATAGAATTAAGCTTTTTAATACGCGAGAAAAGCCTAGATTCCATAATGGAATCTAGCAATAAAATCGGATTTTAGATTTTGAAAGGATTTTCTACAACTCTTTTTCTATCCACGATATAAGGAATCAAAGCCATATGTCTTGCACGCTTAATTGCAACCTCTACACGTTCTTGCCACTTTTTAGAATTACCTGTAAGACGACGAGGCATAATTTTATATCTTTCAGAAAGTGAATGCTTAAGCATTTCTACATCTTTGTAATCAATAAAGTCAATTTTTGCCTCTGTGTATCTGCAATATCTTTTAGAGTATCTTTTCTTTTCTGCCATAATTTATCCTTTAAAATGGTATTTCTTCATCATTAATATCAATCACGGGAATTTCGTTTTCTTTAGGTTTTTGAGGCTTCGGCACATTTTGTTGGGCATTCTGATACCCTTCATAGTTGTTATAACTAGCATTGTGTGTATTTTCATTATAATAACCTTCATTTTGGTAATTATTATTTCCATAGCCACCATTGTTTCCACTATTTCCAACAGAATTTCCACCCTCATTTCTTGAGCCTAACATTTGCATACTTTCAGCTGTAATACTATGTTTGCTTCGCTTTTGCCCATTATTATCTGTCCAACTCTCCAACACCAAACGCCCTTCAATCAACACAGAAGAACCGCGTCTAAGGTATTGATTTGCCACTTCAGCAGTGCGCCCAAAAAGATTCACATCAATATAGCAAACCTCATCGCCTTGCGAACCATCTTGCTTTTTAAAACGACGATTGACTGCAAGCCCAAGCTTTGCCAATGCAGAACCACTAGGCAAGTAACGCAATTCTACATCTCGTGTTAAATTTCCTACTAAAATGACCTTGTTAAACATTAAATATCCTTAAAAGTCCATTCTACTCTTGAGCGACTTTTTCTTCTGTTTCTTTTTCTTTTAAAGGAGCGGGTTTTTTATTGTTGATTGCCCTATCCACCAAAGTTTCCCAAGCTTTTTGCTCTTTTTTGCTCTCATATTTAATCACAATAAAGCGCAAAATGTCTTCATTGATGCGATAAAGACGTTCCAATTCCAAGACGAGCTTTGGCTCTGCTTTAAAGTAAATGACGAAATAATAACCGCGCTTATTCTTTTTAATCTCATAAGCAAGGTTGCGCATACCCATATCCAAAGTTGCACTAATATCGCCACCATTGTTAATGATTGCTGTCTTATAAAAATCAATCTTTTGAGTGATTTCTTCTTGTGTTAGAGTGGGCTTTACCACAAACATAGTCTCATAAAAACGCATAAAATCTCCTTATGGATTTGCCCTTTTGTATTCCAAAAGAGCAAGGAATATTGTTTTACTAATTGTAAAGAGGCGGATTCTATCTTAAAATTGCTTGAATTTTCATTAAAGTATTTAAGAACCCATTGCCTTTATTGATGCCTTTTAGAGAATCTTCCCTCCAAGTATTAAGGGCATAAAAAATCAATTCATATTGAGATTCTTTAATCAGAATCGCAAAACGTTTTTTTTGCTCCAATAACAAAGGAGGTAACTTATAGCCCAAAACTTCTTGCGATGAAGCTTCGCCATAGATTTTAATATGACTTGAAAACAAAAAAAGGGTGAAAAAATATTTTTGCACTTCATTAATAAGTGGCACTTCCTCAAATCCTTGCTCTAAAAACTGGGATAGCTTTTCAAAGTAAGGCTTCTTGAGAAGCAAAGATTCCAAAATTTCTTCTAGCTTTACATTTCCTAAACTATAACCTAAATTTTCTATTATTTCTGCATTAATTTCTTGGTCAAAGATTGCAAATTTTTGAAGTTCGGCGATGCTCAATCCCAAATCAAAATTTTGCTGCTCTAAAATTTTACGCAAATTAAAATCTGAAATTTGTATCTTGAATCGCTGTGCAGATTCCTTGAGTATTGTCATTGCCTCATTGAGGTTTGGAGCAAAAAATCGCACTTCAAACACTCCTGACTTAGCAAGACTCGCAGAAAAGCTTGCAGCCATTGCACGTGCATCGGCTGCATATTCACCTGCACTTTTGTTTTCAGCCTGATAAAATTCTATAATCAAATAACCCGCGCCATTCTGTAATAAAGCTTTTATCAAAGAATCTAGCTGTTTTTTGGAGATCTTTTTGTCAATCTTAATCCATACGAGTGCCTCACTGCCAAAAAGTGAGCCTTGCGAAAAACACCCAAGCGCGCTTTGGAAATCAAATTCTCCAAAATAAAAGCTGTTTTTTTCACAATCTTTTGCAAGAATCCCTTGTGCAATCTTTTCTCCATAATAATGAATGAGAAACATTGCTTCACCATAGAGTAAAATAGCGCGTATCTCCGCTCCTTTGGCAAGTTTAGTATCTAGTTCTTTTTTATACATTATTTGCCCTTTTTCTTGCGACTAGACTGAATCTTCGTATGGTGATTCCTTCTGTTTTGCTTGATATTTTGCGTTATCTTCCGTGATTTTTCTTTGGCTTTTTGTGTTATCCGTTTTCTTTGTTGGTGCATTTTATCAAAAAGATACTTGGAAACTTGTTCGCTAACGATTCCAAGACTCTCGTTATAGCTTTCTACGATTCTACCATAAATTTTTGCCGTTGCAACATTGACTTCTACAATCTGAACGCGCACTTTTTGATATTTTACCGCATTGCCCTGAAGGCATATCACCCGTGCACCATGTAAGGGAGCAGTTGTCAAAGAAAGGAGTTCAGGTTTGCTGTCATTGAGAATAAAACCCAAAAAGGTTTGTCCGATTTTATGGCTTAAGAATCGTGCAAATTTTCGGTCTTTGAAATCCATCTCTACTTTTGCACTTTCGCGCTCTTTCTGGCTCAAATCCTCGCAAAGCAAAGGTAAAGATTCCTTGGTTGCACAATCTTCACAGAGTTTGATTTTTGCCTTTAAGATTCTATGTAATAGCAAATCACTATAACGACGAATTGGGGAAGTAAAATGACTATAGGATTCAAAACCCAATCCAAAATGCCCTATATTATGACTTGCATAAATAGCTTGTGGCATAGACTTAATAATCAACTTATCCACCTCTGCCTCTATATTTCTTGCTTTAGCATTGCGTTGCACCTCTAAAACAGCTTGGTGAAAATCTTTGGAAGCAGGGATTGCTTTATGCCAAATTCCTAATGCTTTGAGTTCAGAAAATAATTCTGTGATTCCATCAGGTTTAGGGTGTGAATGGACGCGATAAATGCCCAATTTTAATCCCTCATCATTTGCATTGAGCTTTTGAGTTTGCAACTTTGCACTCTGAATATTTGCGAGCAACATACATTCTTCAACAAGCTGATGACTTGGAGTTTGTAATTCTATTTTTAAATCTTTTAACTCCAAATTTTTATCCAATTGCATTGATTTTTCATCTCCTAAAAAATCAAAGCCGAAACTCAAACGCTTCATTCGTAGCTTTTGCGTCAGTGCGTAGAGATGTAAAATTGGCTTTTTAAGTGCGGGCAAAATGGATTTGCTTGTGCCATTTTGGAGTAATTCATCTACTTCTTCATAGGTCAGCTTTTGACGCACTTTAATTATCGCTTCAAAAAGCTCACTATTTAGCACTACTTTTGTGCGTTTGTGCAAACGCATTTTCCAAACCATTGCAAGACGCAACTTGCCCTCATTCAAAGAACAAAGATTTTCACTTAATTCACGCGGTAGCATTGGAATAGATTTATGTGGGAAATAAATACTAAAGCCACGATTCCTTGCCTCTAAATCCAATGGAGAATCTTTGGCAACATAATAACTCACATCGGCAATTGCAACATAAAGCACAGAAGTATCTGCATCAAAATAAATCGCATCATCATGGTCTTTTGCACCAACGGGATCAATTGCGCAAAAAGGTAGATGTGTGCAATTAGTGCGCTCTTTGAAATCCTTTAGACGGACTTCCTGGAAACTTTCTGCTTGTAATTGTGCACTCAAATTAAAGGATTCTTGTTTGCCATAAAGATTAAGTGCTAGGATTTCATCAATCTTGGGGTCTTTTAATGTGCCTAAAATTTCTAAAATCTCTCCATTTTTGGGATTAAGCCTTAAAAGAGTGTGAGAAGGCAAAGTTTTAAGTGATTTTTGACTTGCTTTAATCTTATAAGGAATCTCATTGGGAATTGAAATAGCAATACAATCAAGCTGATACTTTTCTAAATAACAAAGAATGAATTGGTCTTTGGATTCTAAAATTGTGAGAATCTTTGCATGCAAACGATTGGTATGGTGATGATTTTTACTAAGCTTTGCCAACACAATATCCCCCTTTTGAGAGCCTTTAAGCAAAGCTTTTTCCACTAGCCAATCTTGCTTGCTTGCGCTTGACAACGGAATTACAAACCCATAACCCAAACGCGTCAGCTCTACTTTGCCAATACAAAATCGCGTTCGCAAAAAATAGCAATTCTTACGCAATACAAGTGCGTCAAATTGTAGTAACAATTCTAAAATCTGCTTGAAAGAATCCGCAAGTTTTAAATCAAGCGGAATCCCATCTCGTAAAAGATTTAAAAATTCATTCATCAATTAAAGAATAATCCTCATCGGGTTTATTGGGTTCTATCTCAAGCCGCATATTTTTTAAAGTCATATCAAAACCCTCTAAATCCAAGTGATATTGTTGCACCAAATCTCTTGCTTCTGAAATTTGTTTTTTGCTTGCTATCTCATAAGGATTAATTAACGCATTAAGCACCCTTAGAGGATAAATATAAACCTCCAATTCTTCTGGAGGAATTGGGTCATTAAGAAAATGCATTACTCGCACCATTGTTTGCTCAAAATTCCAATGTTCAAATAAATACTCCAGCACCTCAAACTGGTTACAACCCAATACATTTTGCTCAATTTCTAAAAAATTGATAGGGGTTAGCTTTTGCATAAATTCTTCTTGCTTCTTAGTCTGTTTAAGACAATTTGAAATCATCACCATACCAATATGCATCACAAGTGCGCAGGGGACTAAAATTTCAAATAAATGGAGGTTTTTTTGTTGCCATCGACACAAAAAAGCATTTTTAGTATTAGAAACTTCTACGAATTGACCAACTTCTAATTGGTAGGGTGCTAAATCAATGATAAATTTCGCTTTAATTGCGCTTGCAATTGCCAATCCCTTTGAGGTTGAGATTCCAAACATTGAAACAGCTTGCAAAATAGAATTTACTTCACGATGATAACCATAGAGTGGAGAATTGGCACTCTTGATTAAATCCATTGTCAAAAAAGGATCTTGCTCAATCACATTTGCAACTTGTTTAACGCTTGAGTTTTCATACGCACAAACCCTCTGCAACTCAACAATCGTTTGAGGTAATGGAGGCAAAGCATCAATTTCATTGATTACAAAATCTTTCATTGTATTATTTAACATATAAATTCCTGCATTTAAATCAAAGAATCAACAAAATGAAATGATAGCATAAACTCTACACAATGCAATCAATGCAATTCACATAAAAACACACATTATATTGTGTCGTCGCATCTTTGCAAAATCCCATAATTTTGATAAAATAACTTCTAATTCTTTAGAAGGGGATAATTTGCAATATATTGATGATTCTTTGAAAGGAAAACGCATCTTAATCACAGGAGGCGCAGGATTTATCGGCTCAAATCTTGCTCTTTATTTTCAAAAACATCACAAAGATGCTGAAGTAGTTGTATTTGATAGCTTTAGAAATGAGACGAGGTGGGATAATGGCAATTTGAAATCTTTGGGGCATTTCAAAAATTTACTTGATTTTCGAGGGGAAGTGATTGTCGGTGATATTACCAATAAAGAAGATTTATCAAGATTGGAAGAACGCAAATTTGATTACATTTTCCATCAGGCTGCAATTTCCGATACTACTGTGCAAAACCAAGAAGCAGTTTTACGCGCCAACGTCAATGCGTATAAAGACTTGCTAGACTTATGTGTGCGCCAACATTCAAGTATGATTTATGCTTCTAGTGCAGGAGTTTATGGCAATACTCCAGCACCCAATAGCATTAATAGCGGAGAGATTCCAGAAAATGTTTATGGATTCTCTAAATTAATGATGGATCATTTGACTTTTAAATATCTAAAAAACTTTCCATTTCTAAACATTGTTGGTCTGCGTTACTTTAATGTTTATGGAGAAAATGAACTTTACAAAGGAAAAACCGCTTCAATGATTTTACAGCTAGCCCTACAAGCATTAAAATTCAAAAAGGTGCGTTTGTTTAAAATGGGTGAGCAAAAACGCGACTTTGTCTATATCCAAGATGTTATTGCTGCAAATGTTAAAGCAATGAAAGCTAAAAAGAGCGGTGTGTATAATGTAGGTAGTGGTAAAGCAAGAAGTTATAATGACATTTTAGATTGTCTCAAAGTAGATTTGGGTGAATTTGAAGTAGAATATATTGAAAATCCTTATAAGTTTTTTCAAGCACACACAGAAGCAAATATTATTTTAACCGAAAAATTCCTAGATTATCAACCACGATTCTCCTTAGAAGTGGGTATTAAAAACTACTTAAGTCAAATCAAGGCGATTCATAATGACAATTTATGGGACGAAGTTATAGGGAATAACGCGTGAAACCAAATATTTTGGTTGTAGGTGATTTGATTTTAGACCATTACATTTGGGGTAATTGTGAGCGAATCTCTCCAGAAGCACCCGTGCAAGTCATTGATGTTAAAAAAGAATCTTTGAACTTAGGTGGTGCTTGCAATGTTGCCAATAACCTTATCAGCCTAGAATCCAATGTATGGATTTGTGGTATGATAGGTCGTGATGAAGCAGGAAAAATACTGAAAAACGAATTAGAGAGTAGAGGCATTCAAACGCAAGGCATCTTCATCAATCCCTCACGCCCCACGACACAGAAATCCCGTTTAATTGCAATGCACCAACAAATTGCGCGCATTGACAGAGAAAACAAAGATTCTATTTCCAAAGAGGGTGAAGAGTTTATTCTAAACTTTGCTAAAGCAACGATTGAAGAATCCAATATCCAATGTATCGTATTGAGTGATTACCAAAAAGGTGTGTTAAGCGAGACTTTGACACAGCAATTCATTGCTCTAGCAAAAACGCATCATCTCCCAATCTTAGTAGATCCAAAGGGCAAGGATTATCACAAATACAGAGGTGCGACCTTGCTTACTCCAAACAAAAAAGAGGCAATGCAAGCTACAGGCATTACAATTTGTGATGAAGAGTCCTTGCGTGATTGCATTGTCGCCTTACAAAAAATGTGCGCACTAGAAATTTCATTAATCACTCTAAGTGAAGATGGAATCGCCTTTGTCAAAAAGGATTCCGCTAAAGTAGAAAAAATCCCGACAATCGCCAAAGAAGTCTTTGATGTAACAGGGGCAGGAGATACGGTTATTGCTTCTTTGGCTTATATGCTCTCTCTAGGTGAGCCGATCTTACAAAGTGTATATTTTGCCAATACTGCAGCAGCCGTTGTAGTAAGCAAAATTGGCTCTGCAACAGCAAACAAAACAGAAATCCTTGCTTATCTTAAGCGTAACAATCTTTTAGATTCCGATTTGGTAAATGCACAATTTTTGAAAATTTTTGATAAGGAAATTCCTTTGTCCAATTGTGCAGTATTTAGCAAGCAAATCGCTAAAATTCTCAAGAAGCAAAAACCAAATTTATATTGGGACAAATGGATTAAACCGCAAGATTTCAATGCGTTTTTGGAATCCCTTACGCAGTTAAAGAGAGAAAATCTAAAGGTGATTTTTACCAATGGTTGCTTTGATATTTTGCATTTAGGACATATTGATTATTTGCACAAATCGCGTGCATTAGGAGATTTGCTCATTGTAGGCTTAAATAGTGATGATTCCATCAGAAGGCTTAAAGGGAATTCACGCCCTATTAATTGTGAGCAAGATAGAATCGCTTTGCTTTGCGCTTTGGAATGCGTAGATTTTGTTGTCGTCTTCAATGAAGACACTCCGCAAGATTTGATTTCCAAGATTTGCCCCAATATATTGGTTAAAGGTGCGGATTATGAAGGAAAAGAAGTGATAGGAAGCGAATTTAGCGATGCTGTGCGCTTGATAGAATTTGTAAAAGGCAAAAGCACAAGTCAATTAATCCAAAAGATAAAGGAATCTTAAATGAGGCAAATTATTTTAGAAGAAATTTCTGCGCATTTAGAGACTGCAAAAAAAATGGAATCGCTAGCAGAAAACTTACAAAAAGCAGCACAAATGGCAATCCATACCTTGAAAAATGGGGGGAAAATCCTCCTGTGTGGCAATGGTGGAAGTGCAGCAGATAGCCAACATATTGCCGCTGAATTAACAGGAAGATACAAGAGAGAGCGTAAGGGCTTATGCGCAATTGCGCTAACGACGGATACAAGCGCACTTAGTGCAATTGGCAATGATTATGGCTACGATTTTGTATTTTCTAGACAATGCGAAGCTCTTGCGAAAAAGGGTGATTTACTATGGGGAATCTCTACAAGCGGTAACAGCCAAAATGTCCTCAATGCACTAAGAGTTGCACGAGAAATAGGTTGCCAAACTTTAGGGTTTAGCGGACGCAATGGTGGAGAAATGCGCACACTTTGCGATGTCTTACTTATTTCTCCTAGCGAAGATACACCAAGGATTCAAGAAATGCACATTTTAATGGGACATATTTTGTGCGATTTAATTGAGAAAGCGATGGGTTAATTGCAAGGGTTTTTTAAAAACACAATTCAAGCGTGTGAAAGTGAAGGATTTGGTCTAAATTCTTCACTTTTTGCGCAGCTCCAAAATGGTGGAATTAAAGCAAATTTTGCAGATTTGCGCGCCGATGAAAAAGGGATTTATTTTAACTTCTCAAATGGTAAATTCTGCAAGGTCATGCTCTATCAAGCAAGAATCCAAGAGGTAACTTTCAAAAGCCAAGGCGATCCTTATGTGCATCTGTGTGGGTGCAAAGAATGTGTCAATCACCTTAAAAACCCGGATTTTATTGCGACCATTTCACTAGATTTGCGCTTCTTTTTGGGAATTTACTCACACAAGGTACAAACAAAATTCTTCAACGATAAACCTTTAAAGATTTGTTCGCAATGTGCTAAAACTTTAGCAGAGCATTTCCATAACGACTTGAGGGAATTTTTTAGGGGATAGATTGGACACCAATTACGATTTTTTACTGAATTTTACTCTTTAGAAATAACTTCATTTTGCCCATTGACTTTCTCCTCATCAATCAAGCGATAACCTAATGATTCTAAACTCAATGGATTATCTGCAATGATTTTAGGTTCAATGATAAAGATAATTTCTTCTGTATTTTGCACATTTTGCGAATAAGAAAAAAGCAGTTTAAGCAATGGTATATCACCAAGTAATGGCACTTTACTTTGTTGATGAATCGTATTTTGCGAAATCAGTCCTCCCAAAATAATTTTTTGATTGTTTTTAACTTTAACAATAGAACTTAGCTGATTGGTTGTCAGGTTCGGTGGCGTATCAAAGGCATTGCTTGGAATTTCACTTTTGTTGTCTTTTGTTTTGGTGATAGAGGGATTGATTTTGAGCATAATTTCCTCTCCAAAAACAAGAGGGGTGATGTCCAAAAGCACGCCAGCAAAAATGCTAGGATATTCATTGTCCGTATTTGTCAAAGTTGTTTGAGCATTGGTGTTTTGATAAATATTGCTCTTTTTGTAACGCAAAATATCTCCTACACTAATCATTGCAGGTTGATTGTTAAGCGTCAAAACCTTTGGATTTGAGATAGATTGCACTTCCCCATAAGTTTTAAGGAACTCTACAATGCGCGTTAAACTTACACCCTGCGAAAAAATATTCAAACCATAGTGCAAACTGCGTCTTCCCTCCCCACCAACAAGATTGATTCCACTTGTATTGCCTACTTCTCCATTACCTCCCAAGCTCGCACTTTCTCCAAAAGGTGGAATCACGAGATTTTGTAAGTCATAAAGACTTTCCCAATTAATACCCATCGTTTGCGTATTCTTATGTGCAACGCTTAAAATATGCACATCAATCAAAACTTGTTGTTGTAAGCGTTCGTGCAAATTTTGAATATAGGATTCTACTTTTTGGAGTGCTTTTCTGTCCCCTTTGACACTCACTAAACCTGCCCCACGATTGATAATTACACGCTCTTCTTCGGCTTTGGCATTGATGAGTGCCAAGATTTCTGTCTCAATCGTCTCCCAAAGATTAAATCCATCTTCACTCTTGATATTGATGCCTGACTTACTAGAATTTTCTTCTTGACTTTGTGCAGCATAGTAGTTTTGACGCTCTTCATTGTTGATAGAAACAGAGGTATTACTAATCCCTTGCCGATTGGTGCTTAAATAGTTAATTTTAAAGGTCTTAGTTTCATTGACTTTAAGCTTCAAGACATCCTTATCAAACCAATAATGTAAGTTCGCAGCATCAAAGAGCAAATCAAAAACAAAATCTAAATTTTTATCTTTGAAATTAACCATAGAAAGATTTTGATTGAGCCTAGACTCTACTTCAGATTCGTCCCAAACGACACTGAAATGACACTCATTAGAAAACTCATTTAAAACCTCATTGATTTTGATAGAATAATCTTGCAATGCAAGATTAAAAAGACGATTTTGACAAGCAAAAAGCGGGGCAAAAAATATCCCCAAAGCCAAAATAATTCTAAAAAACACTTTCAATTCCTTAATAGCTTGGATTCTTGCAAACAAATCTTACTTTGTTGTTGTGTGGGGATTTCTCGCAAAAACACGCAAGAATCTTGGATTTTTAGAATCTCAAAACTAATCCCTTGCACTTCAAAAGTCGTGTGAATTTTGTGCCATTTGCCATTGAAATTCGCACTCTCTTTCATTAATCCATAAAGCTTTAATTCCTCATCATTTATAAAATTACCATAATCAAATGGGTCAAACTCTGCACAAGCAATAGCCAAAATCAAACCCAAAAACAAAATCCTCACTCAAAGTTCCTTTGTGAATTTAAAATCGCTTGACCTTGATTTGTGTTAAATTTCAAATAAAATTCCAAATTTTGCTCTAAAACATTGGGGTAAAGATTAAAATAATAAACCTCCAAGCGAGATTGTAATTCTAAATTTTCCAAAAAGTCAAAAAAATCTTGATATTTTCCTTTAGCACTAAGCAAAATGGATTGATTTTCTTGCTCTATTGTGAAATCTTGTAAATTTTTAGACTTTGCAATTTGCATTAACGCATAAATATTGGATTGGTTTTGTAAAATCTCCTTTTGCCTCTCTTGTTCTGCAATCTTTTGTTCCAATTCTTGTATAGATTCTTGTAATATTTGCGTATTATTAGGTATTTTATCACTCTCAAAAGCACTTTGTAAATCCAAAATCTCTTTTTCTAAAACAATCTTTCTTTGGTATTTTGCCTCCAAAGATTCTTTGGTATATTCAAAGGTGCAACTAAAAACTACGGCAAAACCCATTAAAAAAGAGAAAACAAATAATAAAATTAACTCTCGTTTTGAACGCGTATTTAAAAAGGATTCTAAGGTATTTAAGCCTTGATTCAAGGATTGTTTTGCATTCTTCATTGTGGAATTCCAAGAGCAATTTGTATCCAATAAAAATCTTGATATTTTTTCAGATTCTGCACATTGCCCAATTTAGATTTTTCCAAACCTTCTAAAACCTGCAAGGTTTTTTCTCCTCTAAGAAGTAGATTTAGCAAACCTTTTTCGTCCAATCCAAAATAGGCAATCTTCACATGGTATTGTTGCAAAAAAGGATTCACAAGACGAAAAATATGCGTGAGCTGTATTGTGTTTGGCATAGAATCCTTAAGAAATTGCGCATTCCTATTGTAATGTGATTGTAAAGATTCTAATTTCTCTTGCAAAAATAATGCTTCCTTTTGGGATTGTGTGTAGCTTTGTTTTTGGTGATGAAGTTTTGTTTTTTGGGATTCTATTTGTGATTGTAAGCGATGAATTTCTCTACTTTCTAATAAATGAAAAATCAACAATACAATCCAAATTCCAATCCCAACTAATGCGCCAAATACTGCAAACCTCAACATTTTACCAATTGTTCGTTCTCTTAAAGGGAGTGTTTTTTCAAGTGGATTGAAATTAAAGGAGTCCAAAAGATTCACTTCTTTTAAAGAATAATGAAGGATTTGCGCATTGAATTGAGATTGCAAAACCTTGATTTTTTGCATTGGACTATTTGGGTGAATGACCCAAAAGCTAAGATAAAAATTACGGGCTTTTTGGCTCAAAATCTTTATTTTATCTTCTGCCATTTTAAGGTCTTTTATCGGTTGTAGAAAGACGATTTCCCCTTTTTGATAACCAATCAGTGTCCATTGCGCATAAGAATCTAACACCAAAAATGCCTGAAGTTCCAAATCTCTATCTTCTTGCAAAAATTGTGCGCACAAAAAACACGGGTGGCTAAGGTAGCTTTCTGCATTTTTTACATAATTTTTCAGTGAATTTTTGTTGAGCAACAAGCAGTGATAAGTCTTGGAATCTTGAGTGTAAAAGCGCAAAAAATATTCACAATCGCGAAGCAGATTCAGCAAAGAACAAATTTTGTCTTCCAAAAAATCTTCTAAAATTTCTGGAAATTCTTGAATCTTTTGACTTTCTTCCTCATTCAAAATCAAAGTATAAAAGATAATTTCTTTGTTTTCAAAACTCTCCAAACTTTCTAAGCCTTATGATAAATTTGCGTCAAGCTTTGGATAATAGCCCAAAAAGCTTTAAGGGAATTTGAATTTAAGATTTATTAGAATCTTTCTAATAATCTAGCATTGCTACCATATATCATACAAACCATAATCAAGCACCCAGAAAAGCATTCGACACCAAAACATTGTGAATGGATTGCCACGCATTGCTTTGCAATTCTTGCAATGATGGAAGGATAGATTCCATGCAAGATTCTCTTGTGATAACCTAGATGTTACATTTTGGCAATTTTTAACTATTTTGCAAGACAAAGGGAATTTCTTATTCAACTCTAATACATTTTTAAATAAAATGTAACCACTTTACACCATATAAGGAATCTTACAATGATTATCTCTTTCAATGTTTATGCCACCTTACTTAGTATGATTTTTGTTTTACTTTTGGGACGCTTTATCATTGGCAAAGTCAAAGTTTTGCGAGATTTTAATATCCCAGAACCCGTAGTGGGTGGAATCATTGCAGCAATTGTAATTTTTTTGCTTTATCATTATGGCAAGGTAGAATTAAAATTTGATGGTTCGCTCAAAGACCCTTTAATGCTTGCATTCTTTACAAGCATTGGACTAAGTGCTGATTTTGCCTCACTCAAAAAAGGTGGGAAATTACTTATCCTTTTCTTGTTTATCGTTACAGGATTATTAATCTTACAAAATCTTATTGGTATGAGTGTCGCAACGCTTTTGGGCGTCAATCCTGTGATTGGCTTGTTAGGTGGCTCTATCACAATGAGTGGCGGACATGGCACGGGTGCTGCGTGGGCGGATTTGTTCAAAAACGCGCCTTATCACTTTGGCGCAAGCATGGAAGTCGCAATGGCTAGTGCAACCTTTGGGCTTGTAATGGGTGGAATCGTAGGCGGTCCTGTGGCACGCTTTTTGGTCAAAAAATATCAATTAGAATCTGACAAACAAATACAAAATGATGTGCCAGTAGGATTTGAAAAACCAGAAAAAGAACGCTTGATTACAGCAGGTTCATTTGTAGAATCTCTAGCATTGATTACTATTGCACTCTTTGGTGGGACTGAAATTGCTAAATTCTTTCAAGGGGGGGGGTTACTCTCCCGACCTTTGTATGGTGTCTGTTCATCGGCGTCTTGTTGCGCAACATTTTGCAAGCGACAAAGATTCATCAAGTCTTCGATAGAGAAGTTTCGGTGATTGGAAATGTCAGCCTTTCGCTTTTCTTAGCTTTTGCTCTAATGAGTATCAATCTATGGCAACTTGTCGCTTTAGCTCTGCCTATGATCATTATTCTCGTTTGCCAAGTAGCAGTTATGGTTGCCTATGCGGTATTTGTTACTTTCCGATTCTGCGGACGGGATTATGATGCAGCAGTGCTTGCCGCGGGGCATTGTGGATTTGGCTTAGGGGCAACCCCTACGGCAATGGTCAATATGCAAACCGTTACAACGCACTATGGACCAAGTCATACTGCTTTTATTGTCGTGCCTCTTGTGGGCGCATTTTTCATTGATATTATCAACGCGCTAGTGATTAGTGGAGCATTGAAACTACCATTTTTTTAAGCAGATGATGGACGATTTAATACTTTTTGTGCGAATCTTGCGCAGATTTTTGGCAAATTTCTATGTGCAATGCACCAAAGATAAAAATTTGCGTAAAAAGATTCGTGATTTTATCGAAAATAGACACATTGAAGTTGGATATTTGACAATTGACAATAAGATTCCACACAAAGTTTGCCGCTCTCTCAATCTCTTCTCCAACGAAGACTTCCTTGCCCTAAACTTTGCCCATACACAGAATCTCCCTATCACACAAGAAAATTTAAAAATCTCTAATGCTTCTAAGTTTTCCAAACCTTATTTTGTAGAATCCAATAAAGCCTATAACTTAAATTCTCTAATTAATGGGGGGGGGG
>JAAGKN010000925.1_pt1 | contig 65044 bp, 53 predicted proteins | sample 6206371 | NCBI WGS metagenome assembly JAAGKN01 (sample SAMN11533720, study PRJNA540317) | gut metagenome | isolation source: fecal pellets from male and female animal of same cohort | host: Peromyscus leucopus | place: USA:CA | collected 2017
TCTATGACAAGCGCGACGGCGGTGTTGACGTGCGACGCATCGAGAACAAGCTTGGCATCCACGGTTCCCCTACATGTGAGCTTGTCTACAAGAACGCCAAGGCAGAGCTTTGCGGTTCACGCAAACTCGGACTCATCAAGTATGTCATGGGACTTATGAACGGTGCGCGCCTCGGAATCGCCGCACAGTCGGTCGGTGTTGAGCAGGAAGCTTACAACGAAGCTTTGGCATACGCTAAGGAGCGTGCACAGTTTGGAGAGAAGATTATAAACTTCCCTGCCGTTTATGACATGCTGTCACGTATGAAGGCAAAGCTTGATGCCGGTCGTTCGCTGCTGTATCAGACAGCACGCTATGTGGACATCTACAAGTGTTTGGAGGATATTGCACGTGACCGCAAGCTGACACCGGAGGAGCGTCAGGAACTGAAGAAGTACACACGTCTTGCCGACGCATTCACACCTATGGCAAAGGGAATGAACTCCGAATATGCCAACCAGAACGCTTATGATGCAATATCTGTTCACGGAGGTTCGGGCTTCATCATGGAATACAAGTGCCAGCGTCTTTATCGTGATGCACGTATCTTCTCTATCTACGAGGGTACGACGCAGCTTCAGGTTGTTGCGGCAATACGCTATATCACCAACGGCACATATCTCTCTATTATCAAGGAGATGCTTGAAAACGCCGTGGCTCCGGAGTTGCAGTCTCTCAAGGAGCGCGCTGCCGCTCTCGTTGAGAAGCTTGAGGATGCAATCAACGCCGTGAAGGAGGCAAATAACCAGTGTGTGCAGGACTTCCTTGCCCGCCGTCTCTATGAGATGACTGCCGATGTCATTATGTCGCTCCTCATCCTTGACGACGCAACCCGTGCACCGGAACTCTTCACAAAGAGTGCAAACGTATATGTACGCCATGCAGAGGCGGAGGTAAACGGTCACTATGGCTTCATCAAGAACTTCCGTGCCGAGGACATAGAGTTTTACAAGGCTCAGGAGAAAGAGGCTGAAGAGGCGTAAATTAGCTTAATATTATATACATCATATATTGAGTATATATAATAATGTGTTGGCACATCCGCAACAGCATGATGTGCCAACACTTTTTTATCGTATTTCGATTACTTCGACACCCGTCTCCGTCATCTTTTCTCTAAAAAAGGAAAGATTTCTAAAAAAAATTCCGTTTTTTCGGGAAACATTTCCTATGCAAACATCATATTTACATATAAAAAGCACTATATCAACCACTCCAAATAACTGTCGGGAGTTACTATTACCTTATCTGATACATTATACGCGTTCAAGAAAGCTGACGGTAACTGAGTATTGGCTCTACGCGGATTCCATTTCATCTCGAATGCAGTAAAAGCTCCATCTGACTCTTCTATATAATCAATCTCCTGTTGCTGGGTTGTCCTCCAAAAGTATGAATTCACATATCTACCGTTATAATGATTGTATTTCTTCCGCTCGCTGATAAAAAAGTTCTCCCACAACGCCCCCGCATCTTGCCTTACAGAAAGCGGATTAAGGTTTTGTATCAAAGCATTGCGTATGCCATTATCGTAAAAATATATCTTCTTGCCTTTCTTTAGCTCCGTCCTGACATTACGGCTCAATGCAGAAAGCCGGAAAATGATATAACATTTCTCTAACAGGTCAATATATTTCTCTATCGTTTTGGAGTCTGTACCGACTGTTTGCGCCAGTTCATTATACGACACTTCGCTTCCAACCTGCAATGCCAAAGCAAGAAGCAACTTTTCAAGTATAACAGGTTTGCGCACACTTTCCATTGACAGCAAGTCCTGATACAGATAACTGCCCGAAAGATTCATAAGAATTTCTCTCATGTTGCCCGCATTATTCAGCACATCCGGATAAGAACCATAGACGAGCCTTGTCTCCAACGTCTGCTTGACACGCATCAGCCCACCGTCACCGTACAACTCTTGCGTAGACAATGGATAGAGATAGTACTCGTATTTTCTTCCCGTAAGTGGCTCATTCAGTTGCCCTTGCAAAAGAAAAGATGATGAGCCGGTCGCCATCAGTTGCACTTCCGGAAAATGATCTGTCAACATTTTCATAGTCATACCGATACCTTTTACTCTTTGAGCCTCATCCACCATAATTATTCTGTTATTACCTACCAACAGACGCAACTCATTGAGATTCGCATTTTCAAGCATAGTGCGAATCTCCGGGTCATCACAATCCAAAGTAAGTACTTGTCTGGCAATAGGCTGTTTCAGTCCATTCAGAATCTGACGGAATAGCGTACTCTTTCCCACTTGCCTTGCGCCAATCAGCACAATGGCCTTTCCCTTGAACATCCTCTGCTCAATTATCTGTTGTAGTTGTCTATTTATCAGTGCATACATCCTTACTTATATAACATCTATTGCTTGCAAAGATAACGTTAAAATCTGTCTAATCCAAAAAAACATAACAACTTTTTGGATTATAATCCGAAAATTTATACTGATTTTTTGGATTAGGGCTTTATTATTGTATTTTATCGGCAAATGAAAAAGACTTAGTCAAGATAACAATTTAATTGATTTTAATAGAAAAGAACACAATAGAGAAATACTATAATGCCTGCATGGAAATGGCTGACTAAGGGAGAATAACCCATTTCCTGCCATCTATAATAATTTATCTGCTACGAGTACAAGACGTTTGTAGCAACAGTACAAAGGCCATGTACTAAATCTATACCGTTATCAAATACTCATTGTTCATGATAAGGAATGTCAGCTCGCGTCTGATCTACAATAGTAGAAATTATTTAAGGCTTATAGCCAGGACTGATGAACGCACATAAAACAACTAATCTACAATAGTAGAAATTATTTAAGGCTTATAGCCGAGGGTCAGCTTAAAGAGAAAGAGATTAATCTACAATAGTAGAAATTATTTAAGGCTTATAGCCTGACTTATTCATAATAATTTCTATCCTTATCTACAATAGTAGAAATTATTTAAGGCTTATAGCCGTATGCGTGGGTGTGTCTATTTGCAGATCATCTACAATAGTAGAAATTATTTAAGGCTTATAGCCAGATACTTGGGAGAGTATGTGAGGGTTAATCTACAATAGTAGAAATTATTTAAGGCTTATAGCCTCTTTTGGAAAACACCGAATTGTATATCTTATCTACAATAGTAGAAATTATTTAAGGCTTATAGCCTTTAATTTTTGCAAATGTATAATTATTTTATTAATTATCAAACTATTAAATATTAAAAACAAATAAATTATTTAGGGGGGGTAACATATATAATGTATATATCTATATCTTTAAGCAACTAATAATCAGCGAGAAAGCAACATATTCCATTTATTGTAGAGACAAAGGTTTGCAACTTTATTATTCCCATATTCAAAAATATACAATATCTTTGTCACGATGAATGGCATTACCATATTTTTTCAGTTTAACACCCGACACAGCAAAGATAATGACGCTGTCTCCTCCATCAAATTTCCTGGCAAAGGTTTCCTCTATCATAACAATAAGATTATTGATAATCCTATCAGTATTATTCACTTCGTATACTGAATATTGGAGTCTTATCGCGCCATATTTTGTCAGCATCTTTGAGAACTTTGCACGCAACTTGTCGTCACTAATGTCATAACTTACAACTAACATATTATAATTGAAACATTGGATACATCCTTACTGATTTTCGCCCCATAAAACATCGGTAATAAGATTGCACATACTTAAAGACTTCGCTTTTATATGGTATAAGAGCATCGAAAAAGACTCGACAATATGTCGCATTATGCTCATAGCGCAAACGATATTCACCTTTTTGTATTTGAAAGTCGTTTTCTGAAAACTGTTTCCGGTTCCATGCCGTACGTGCAGCCTTATCAATTATCGGACGGAAAGATTCCATTATGTCACACACAAGAGATTTACGCTTAAACCACATGCGATGATAAACACCGACATAAAGGTCGAATCCGAACATCCGCAGGAAACATTCCACATAATTAAACAGAATTGTATAACCAATGTCGAGAGTAGCATTCAGTGCATCACACTTTGTTCGCGGTCGTCGCTGATGCCAATCGAAATCTTGATAGAATGCGGCAAAGAAAGATTTGGCAGCCACGCCCTCCAAACCCATCAAAGCATTATAATCTGTCACATCATGTATTGTATCCATACATCCTTGCAACACAGACCTGGCTTGTTCTGTACTTTCATCTTTACGGCGCGTGTCAGACAGAGCCTTTATCTGATTCCTTATTTTATTACTGACAATTATTTTAGCTATGCTTATATCGTCTTTCTGAAACTCATATTGCCGTTTGCGTAACAAGAAATTGGCTTCTGCCGAATCAGCCCAAAAGAATACGGGACGTAACGATGGTTTCATCACGACAAGAGCCACACCAAACTTCCGGCACTTTTCTATAAGTGGGGTTGTTATACGTATATGTCCGATGATAAACAACGCCAAAATCTTTTGGAATGGAAGTTTGGTGAGCGTCTTCATCTTATCACTATTTTCTGCCTGTTCTTCAAGCAGAAGTTCACCATTGCTTACACGCAAACTTCGTTCATGGATACAGTTGATAACAAAAATAGTCCGGTATTCTATGTCCTTATTAGTAAACATTGTTTTCAATAGTTTTATCACACAGGTTACAATATATACAATGACGGCATTTGTTAGCGTTAATAGTAAATGGAGTTTCTTCTGGATTATATTTGCGGAATCTATCAATAAAGCGTCTGAACATACTTAGTTCATCTTCGTTTGGCATCTTTACCGGAATCATCTTGTTAGTAGCTATTTCATAGAAAGCAAGTTCTTTCACGGCATATCCCATTTCTTTCATACAGAGCATCTGCGCCCATAATTGATATATCTGTCCCTGATAAATCTGCTTCAGCTGGTACTTACGTTCTATAAGTTTGCCTATCTTACGCTTATACAAATCTATTTTGCCCATAAGCCCATACTCCTCAGAATATACCGGCAATGAAAGTATATCATCTGCGCGATTGCTGGCTGTCTTTTTGTCAACCGATTCATGAGCAGAACGCCCGCGTGTCTGAGGTGTCGCATGATACATAATCTCGTCCGTCTCCATATACACATTATGCAGGTATATGGAGTACGGACAAAAGATAAAATCATTCAGCGTCGATATGGCTATATAGTCACTCATCAAGATAAGGTTTTTGCTGGGCAAACTGTAACCATTCTCTATTTGAGATGGCAAGATTCAACTTTTCACCACTCGGTGTTGATTGTATTTTGCGTATCGCCCACAATCCTTTCCGGGCAATATTATATGCCCCGTTTGCATCAGCATCTTTTGGCAAAGTAGCAATGTTTTTACGGCTATCATAGAAGTTACCGTTTGCATCAGCAACCGGTGAAAGAATATAGTCAACCTCGGTCCCCGTCTTACTGTTACGCATCTGCAACAATAGTTTCATCAGGTGCATCAACGATTCGAGATATTTCTTTTCCGTAAGAGAACAGATTGCTTCCTTCAGATTACCAGTTATGCCTATTCCAGCTTCAGCAAAAGCCTTCTTAAACTCATCCGTAAGTATAACCTCTTTATTATCCCACTGATTATTTTGCTTCGGATTACGGAATGTCTTTATACGCGTGCCGTATGTACACAATGTCCATTTCGTCTGAGTACCATTTGCTTTATCTGTAAACTTACTGTAATCCAATATGAACTCAAACCAATCTTTCTCGGCATTATAACGTATCACATCGAATTTTGAGAAGAAACAGCGTGCCTTGTCTGCATTCTCATGGCGTGTATCAAGCATATTGACAAAGCCTGTAACCGGATCTATCTTACTCGTATTCCATGCCGGGATATAAAACAGCCAGCCACTTTGTTTTCCTAATTTGCGGAAACTTTCAAACTTGCTTGTAAGCTGGAGAGGATGAAGCACACCGCCTATATCTTCTGCATCTTTTTGTTTATCGACATAGCAGTTCAATTTATCAATGAGCATTTTTTCAAACTTCTCATATACCTGTCGTTCTATTTTCTGACGCCCACGCATAAAGCCCCCATTCAGATCCTCCAATACAACGACAGCTTTATACTCCACCATCATCTTGGCTATGATATGAACTACCTGACTAAGATAACCTTCTTTTATCTCTTTTATATTCTCTATCTTCTGCCAGTTACGACGTGCCTCTTCACGGTCACCTTCACGAGAGACAAGCAAATCCTTATAGTTGGTGGAGTATGCAAGACCTTTATACTCATTGATAATTTCGTTCAGCGTAAACTGCTTGACTATATTTCCTTTCAAATCTATCAACGATAAATAAAGAAGGTGACGCTCACCACGGTCGATGCCTATTATATGTTTTATCTTACCATCATATATGGCTTCCAAAGTAGCTGTATTTATCCTCCCATCTCCTGTCGCTTTGAAATTGATTGTGATTGGTACATGAAACTGGAATTTATCTACAGTATAACGCCGATTCTTTATTATATCATAATCAAAACAACTTTCCTGTTTGTCATTTTGTGGATTTTTATTAGCAATAGGCTGATATGCTTTATGAACAGTAGTCTTGCAAAGGTCGAGACTCTTCTTGCGATAAAACAATTCAGCCTGTCCGTTAAGTTTATATACAACATCAGCAAGATTTCTTTCATCAAACAACATTTTCCAATATAAAGTATGCAAATTAGGCGTTCCTTTGCTATACTCAGAAAAGTCCTTGTTCCATATTTGGAACAAATAGAGTTTTCCTTCATTAACAAGACGGTTTATAAATTCTTCTGAGACTTCACGATAACTGAGCATATAGCCTTGTTGCTCAACTTCTCTATAAAAGCCACTTATATCATCATAAGTTTTCGTCGCAGAAAATTTAAATCCAAATTTACTCCAATCTTCATGTTTATTTATAGAAGCCTTGAAGAAATCTATCAAACGATGACAATCTGATAGACTAAAATTCGCGCCTTTTTTATGAGTTCCTTTTCCATAAGCCTCAATAATATCTTCTGATGGAGCAAACTCAGATATACGTGATTTTGAAAAGAACACTTTCGGCAACATTTTATTTGCACTAGGCAATAGCTTATAGTCTATTTTCTCATAACAACTACCTTCTGAAGGTAAACAATCACAATCAAAAGAATGGTTTGCCTTCTTGTCCATAATAGCAAGAAAATATTTTCCGTCCTTACGGAGTAATACCGAAGTACAATCAGATTCTTTATTCATATCCCAACCTCCAAGCAACTGTGAGTTCTCGAAGTTCAGCTTTATCTTCTCTGTATTGTAAGGTTTACGTGTAAGCCAGTCGCGCACCTTATTATATAAAGGTGTTATTACATCCAAAGCATTCCATGCTTCACGCAATTTGGCATCGAACTCATTGTCTTTATCTGCCTCATCACCATTGCCAAGCAATGGTTTTATGAAATGCTGCAAATCCTTAAAACTGTCAAGCAAATCTTTAATAAGTTTTATATCTGCCTCAGACTGATTCAGGTTCGTATGCTTTCCTGCAAGTATATCAACGGCCGCAATACGTGCCATATCTATCTGAGCAAATATATTTATATGCTGTTCTCCGTTTCTGTCATAAGCACCAAGACCGGCAAAATATTCTTCTATTGCCTGTATTTTACCACTTATATCATTCAGATAAGCAATAGAAAAACTCTTTCCTAACTTGAACAACTTACTTATTCTTTCCTCATAAAGTTCAACATTAGCTCTCTCTTTCTTTGTTGGAGTTGCGTGTTGACGTATATCATCTTTTACGCCTTTCGTAAAAACATCATATTGACCAAACATCTGCTGAGAGATATCGGTAAGCCCTAAATCGTTAGATATGTATATTCGGGACAAGTCATATTCTCCGATATGTTGTAACAAGTATTTGAGAGAATTTTTATTCTTGCTATCTAATACTGGTTGTAAATTATTGATAGCTTCATTTATAGCATCTATCATTTCCTCGTCACTCTCAAACTTCTCAGGCAGCCAAGATATAGCAACTTTATCACTAAGTATCATCTTGTATAACGGCTTCAGCAATGGCAAGCGGTTTTTCCGATCTTTCTGTTGCTGATTATAAAGATTCACATACTCATTTATACCTTTCAATTTTACGCCTTCATCTACTCGTCCTCCGATAATACTGTTATATACTTCTATCTGCTCTTGCGTAAGCACATCTGTAAAATAATCAAGACTAAACATCTCACTTATATGCTCAACATTCAAATATTCCTGATAAACAGTTTCTATCTCAATGAAATGAACAGCCACCTCACTTGCAGCAATTTTCCGGAATGACTGCATATTGTCGTAAAACATCGGCAAGTTCTCGTTTATCAAACGGTAGGCAATCGCCGTTGATTTTTCTTCTTCAGAATACATATTTTTGCGGTTTTCGTGGAAACCGGTAAAATACGTTGTGAACTTACTGAAGTTCTCTATCATTGCTTTTTCTTCTTCTGTCTCAGCTAGATTAATAAGGTGCTCTTGAATTAACTCTTTCTTGAACAAATCTCCAAAGGTTGTCCCTTTCTTAAAAGCACTGACAATCTGTTTGCGCAGGTTTTCCTTAACTTTATCAAAAAGTTTTTCCTCCGTCTCACTACGATTTACTTTAGATATAAGTTCTTGATATTCCTCCAAAGAATCGTTTGCACCATCTGAATTCAGTTTCAATTTAAAGTTATTGAGACACATCTTTATAAACAGCTTATGATAACGGTCATTCATCTGCTCTTTGCGCATCTTGAGCGATAATTCCTTTCTTTTCAATATACTCCAAGGTTCTTCCTATCGGCTTGAGACCGAGTCTCAAAGTCTTACTCACAGAGTACAAATCTGTAAATTTTTCAAATACGTTCATAATTATTTTTTTGTTTATTGGTTTATCTAATTCGGGCATTCCTATTTTATTATCTCTTCTAACAAATTCATATAGTCTGCTCTTCATTATATAGTATCATCCACATCCTACAACTAAAGTAATTCTTTGATATTCGCTTATACTTACACATAACCATATCGTTGAATAATCAAGAATACTCACACATAAAAGTTTAGATTACAAATATAGATATTTATCAATAACATGTAACCATTTTTCTATTTTTTATATTTTTATTAAACTATGAGATACTACAACAGATACCATAACATGTATTGCCTCAATCACACTGGCACCTTATAAATAACAAAATCACACTCCCCGTTACCTGCATAATATTAAACATCTGCGCCGCAACGCTGCAATTCTATATATACGGAATTCTCAAGACTACAGCCTAAGTTTTCTGTGACATTAAAGCCTATTTTATTTATTATGGCATTGTCTATGCAGTATGCTTTTTTTGGGGGGACTCCGCAACTGAACTCCCAAAGAATAATCATACTTATTTAACTGGCTGATTATATATGTGCTTTCGAGATGAGAGACGTAAGACTTTACAGTTTCTGCAGATTTTATACCAGCCTGCTTGGTCAATGAGTTATAGGTGAAACGGCGGGCTGCATTACTTGTAAGGTAATACATCAGTTCCTTTATTTGCTGTTCATTTGTAAGTTTGTTCCTTATAAGAACATCTTTATATATAATGTCATTATATAAGGAATAAAGGTAGTTGTCATTACCCGAAAACACATATTGCGGGAAGCCTCCCACGGAAAGATACTCACGGAAAAGCCTCAACAGTATTGCACGTCCGTTTGTAGTATAAAGCATATCATGCATTAATTCCATGTTTCTTGCTTTCAGGAATTCAGCGTATGAGAAAGGATATAGAGTATAGATGACATGACGTCCCGTAAGAAATGTCCCCAACTCACGACTCAGCAGATTTGCATTGCTGCCGGTAACAAATACCTTTGTGCCGCTTGCATAAAGTCGGCTGACAAATCTCTCCCAGCCATTAATGTTTTGTATCTCATCCAAATAACAACTGTTCTGTATTCCAAAATCTTCGATAAAGACTTCTGGTAATGTTTGAAAGTCTTCAACGGTAAAATGTATAAGTCGTTCGCCGTCAAAATTAAGATAATAGTCACGCTCTTTCCTGCGATTTCTTATTTGCTGCAACAAAACAGATTTGCCACAACAGCGCACTCCGGATATGACAAGTATTTCTGGACAATCAACCAGTATGGAAGATATATCGCGAGCTATAGTCTCACCAAGCATCTTCTGACGCTGTTCATAAATAATTTGTCTAAGATTGTCTTTGCTTATCATTGCAGTTCCTTTTTATTAACTTCAACAAAGACACAAAACTTTCTATTGAGAATGGAAGCTTATATTCCTTAAGGTGGCAATATCTATATTATAACATGAAAGACATTTGCTGCCATTCCACGGATAAACTTGTTCCCTTATCCTGTTCCACTGTTGCAGGAACACTATATTTAATGATTAAAAGGAGAAATTTATAAAAAGTCTTTCTTTGGCAAGAAACTTTTCATACCTTTGTATTGTCTTTTATGAGATAAGCTACCCCTTTGCATAACTTCCAGACAAGTTTGGAGATTTTCTATCGGTTTGTATTATCTTTACATTAGATATAATAAAGATAATACACATGTATATTAAAACAAAGGAAACAATACTATTATTAAAAAAACATTCTGTTGACTTAACAGGAACATTCAAATCTAAAAAACTATATAAAATGAATATTCTTAGAAAGAAGCTTTGGGCTTTCATCTTATTATTATCTTTACCGTTATTTGCACAGCAGCCCGTAATTGAAAAGCCCCGCATTCTTATCAGTACAGATATAGGAGGAACCGATCCTGACGACAATCAGTCGATGATGCACTATCTGCTTTACAGCAATGAGTTTGACTGCGAAGGACTGGTCTTATCGTCTTCATTAGGAGACGGCAATAAAAATGAGATACTGCGTATGACAGACATATAAACAGTTAATATATTTAATATCATGAAGACTATCACATATTTAATCGTATTGTTTTTACAAATCTTTTGCTTAACTCCTATACATGCACAAGGGATATATGAGAAGGTGACTTCTTTAGAGCAGGTTAATGAGGGTGGAACATTTGTTATCGTTAGGATTTATGATAATGTTTCAATGGGAAATATTGTTAGAAAAAACAAAGTAAGCGTTTGTCAAGGAGTTACAATAAACGTAAATGAAAATAATACAGATTTGCTTTTTATTGAAACTGTGAATACAGACTCTTCACCCTTTGAAGTTGAAATAATTAAAGATACAGAAAATGCAGGCTCCTTTTATCTTAAGACAATGCAAGGATATTTGTTTTCAGAGACAAGTACAGCTATTGAGTATTCCGAAGAATCTAATAAAAATAATAAATATAAGTGGAGTATAGATATAGGAAATACCGATAATCGCTTTGCTAAAATCTCAAATAAATCAACAAAACGTATTATATGCTATCAAAGTAGTACAAAAGATTTCAGAGCAGAGACAGCCAACTCTGCAGCCAACATACAACTCTTTCGTAAAATCCCTGCCGACAATTCTATCACATTACAAATAGGCGCAGCCAAATATTCCACATTATATTATAGCAACAAGAACCTTGTTGTACCAAATGGAGTGGAGGCATATACATTCAAATATGACAATAACGGTTTGCAGATTAGCAATACGTATAAGTATCTGGATGTAATTCCTAAAGGAACGGCTGTTGTACTACATGGACAGGGCAAATACGATTTTCTTGAAACGATTGCTTCAGGTGTTACGGACGACAATAATTTATTGAACGGGACAGACAACAAGGAAAGCATCCCGACTGATGATAATGACAGTTATCTTTATTACATGCTTTCTCTCAACTCGTCAAGCGATTTAAACTCCGTCGGCTTCTATTGGGGAACAGAAGGCGGAGGACCTTTTGAGAACAGTGCCCACAAGGCTTATCTCAAAATACCGAAGTCTGATACGTCAAATGCCAAACAATCATTCTTATTCAGAGATGTGGAAACAGGGACCACTCAAATATCCCGTCCCGTTATCGGCAAAATCACAGACAAACATTATTATACCATTCAAGGAAGTAAAATATCAAGACCTGTCCATAAAGGCATATACATCTTCAATGGTAAGAAATTGATTATTAAATAAGAAATACATGAAAAACAGATATATTACACCTGCCATCTATATTATTGTACCGGATACCGCCTTTTATTTCATGTCTGGTTCTTCCGAAAAAGATCCCGAAGATTTGACTGAAACTAAAGAAGTAGGCAACAAAATCCAGCTAAGCAAGTTCCATTCAGTTTTTGACGAGCAGGAAGATGAAGACGAAAACGATTGGTAATAAACGGTTTAGATGGAAATAATATCATTATAACAACAAACTAAACCCGATTTAAACAAAAAGCCCACCGTTAAGGACGATGGGCAAACCTTAATGTTTTCACAACGGAATAATCCTTATTGTGATTTGCTTAAAATTCAGTGCAAATATATGGAAATTAATTGACATTCAATATATTTTCTATGTTATTTTTGTATATTTGCGTTATGAATGACGCATTTTAAACCTTAAATCAGAAAATCACAATATTATGAAAAGGATATTAGGTCTCGACTTGGGGACAAGTAGCATAGGATGGGCTGTCGTAAATGAAAAAGAAAATGCCGATGAACAATCTTCGATCATTAAACTCGGAGTAAGAGTGAACCCTCTTACCGTTGACGAACAGCGCAATTTTGAGGCGGGAAAACCGATTACCACAAATGCAGACAGAACTCTGAAACGCAGCATGAGACGCAATCTGCAAAGATATAAGCTAAGGCGTGATAATCTGTTGAAGATATTAAAAGACAACCATTTCATAACAGATGAAACTATACTCTCGGAGAATGGCAATAGAACGACCTTTGAGACCTACCGACTCAGGGCAAAGGCTGCCGTTGAAGAGATTTCATTGGAAGAACTGTCAAGAGTGCTCCTGATGATAAACAAAAAGCGCGGATATAAGAGCAGTCGCAAGGTGAATGCTGATGATGAGGGGAAAATCATAGACGGCATGAGCATTGCCCGAAAACTTTATGACGAAGACCTCACTCCCGGACAATATGTTTTAAGTCTGATGAAAACCGGGAAGCGGTATGTTCCCGATTTTTATCGTTCGGATCTGATTTCTGAGTTTGACAGAATATGGAGTTTTCAGAAACAGTACTGTCCCGAAATCCTCACGAATGAACTAAGGGAAGAACTGGTAAACAAGAACAAAAAACAGACATGGGCAATTTGTAATAAGCATTTCTCGCTGGTTGGAATAAAACGAGAGACAAAGGGCAGCGAACAGAAGAAAGAGAACTACGAATGGCGCGTCGCAAGCCTCTCTAAACAAACAGACCTTGAAAGGCTTACTATTATATTACAAGAAATTAACGGACAAATAAATAGTTCAAGCGGCTATCTCGGAGAAATCAGCGACAGAAGTAAGGAACTTTATTTCAAGCGTCAGACCATCGGGCAATATCTCATGGAAAAACTTGACGCCAATCCGAACTATAGTCTCAAGAACAAAGTCTTTTACAGACAGGACTATTTGGACGAGTTTGAGAGGATATGGGAAACACAGTCCAAATTTCATGTGGAGCTTACAGACAAATTAAAGCATGAAATACGCGATGTGGTAATATTCTATCAACGTCCGTTGAAGTCACAGAAAGGACTGATAAGTTTCTGTGAGTTTGAGAACAAACAGATAGAAGTAACCGTTGACGGCAATAAAAAACAGAAAACAATAGGAATGCGTGTGTGTCCGAAGTCTTCACCTTTGTTCCAAGAGTTTAAGATTTGGCAAATTCTAAATAACATACAGGTATCAGGAAAGGTTATTCCTGTACAGGATACAGACCTTTTCGGAACAACATCACGTATGGAACATGGCAAACGTTTCCTTTACCAGGACGAGAAAGAGACGCTGTTCTATGAATTGAACATCAAAGAAAAGATGTCAAAGAACGAGGTCCTTAAACTATTGTTCAAGAATTACAAGGAACTTGATCTTAACTATAAGGAAATAGAAGGCAACCGGACAATGGCGGCTTTGATAAAAGCCTGTCAGACAATAATAGACATGAGCGGACATGGGGAATATGATTTCTCAAAGATGCAGACGAAAGACGTGATGCATATCATAGAGACTGTATTCCGCGGTCTTGGATTCAATACAGACATTCTGCATTTCGATGCTTCTGTCGAAGGCAAGGCGTTTGACAAACAACCGGCATATATGCTTTGGCATCTGCTCTACTCTTTTGCAGGTGACAACTCCAAATCAGGAAACGAGAAACTTATCAATAAAATTTCAGAATTATACGGCTTTGATAAAGAATATTCTTCAATAATTGCAGGAATAAGCCTTCAACAGGATTATGGCAGCTTGAGTTCAAAAGCTATGCGCAAGATATTGCCACACATGAAAGACGGTTTGGAATACAGCGTAGCCTGCGGATATGCAGGATACCGACATTCGCGTGAATCTCTGACAAGGGAAGAGCTTGATAATAAGGTCCTTAAAGACCGTTTGGAGCTTCTGCCACGCAACAGCCTGCGCAATCCTGTCGTGGAGAAGATACTTAATCAGATGATAAACGTGGTGAATTTTGTTGTCGAGGAATATGGTAAACCTGATGAAATTAGAATAGAACTTGCACGCGAACTGAAGAAGAGTGCAAGCGAACGTGAGGAACTTACCAAAGCGATAAACAAGACCACAAAAGAGCACGAGGAATATAAGGAAATACTACAGAAAGAATTCGGTATTGTCAATGTAAGCCGTAATGACATTATCAGATATAAACTGTATATGGAACTAAAGGATAATGGATTCAAGACTCTATATTCTAACACTTATATTCCACAGGAAAAACTGTTCAGCAAGGAATTTGACATAGAACATATCATTCCGCAGGCAAAACTGTTTGACGATTCATTCTCGAACAAGACCATAGAAGCCCGTGCTGTTAACATCGAAAAGAGCAATGCTACCGCTTACGATTTCGTTTGCAGTAAGTATGACGCAGAAGAAATAAAGAGATATGAGGTAAGAATAGAAGAACTGTTCCGCAATGGTATAATAAGTAAGACGAAACGTGACAAATTGATGATGAAGGAGGCTGACATTCCAAACGGATTCATAGAACGTGACTTGCGCGATTCGCAATACATTGCAAAGAAGGCACGCAAGATACTGTGTGATATAGCAAGGGAGGTTGTTGCGACTACCGGTACCGTAACTTCACGTCTGCGCGAAGACTGGCTATTGGTTGATGTGATGAAAGAATTGAACTGGAATAAGTATGACAAGATTGGACTTACGAAGATAATAGAAGACAAAGACGGCAGGAAGATACGGCGGATTACAGACTGGACAAAACGCAACGATCACCGTCATCATGCGATGGACGCACTGACCATAGCCTTTACCAAACGAAGTTACATACAATATCTAAATAACATGAATGCAAGAAGCGACAAGAGCGGAAGCATTTATGCTATAGAAAAGAATGAACTTTACCGTGATAAAGGCAAACTGAAGTTCTGTCCTCCAATACCGCTTGACGTGTTCAGGGCTGAGACCAAACGCCATCTTGACAATATCCTTGTGTCTATAAAGGCTAAAAATAAGGTTGTTACAAGAAACTTGAATGTCACTAAGACAAGGAACGGTAAGAATAAAAAAATGCAACTGACACCACGCGGGCAGTTGCATAACGAGACGATATACGGTAAAATAAAACAGTATGTCACAAAGGAAGAAAAGGTGAACGCCTCATTCACAGAAGATAAGATTGCAACAGTTGCCAATCAGAAATACCGTATGGCACTGTTCGAGAGGCTAAAAAGATACGGAGGATATCCGAAGAAGGCATTTACAGGAAGCAATACACTTCAGAAAAATCCTATATTCCTGGATGATATGCACACGATTACTGTGCCGGAAAAGGTAACGACTGTGACTTTTGAAGATGTATATACGATAAGGAAAGAGATATCTCCCGACCTTAAAATAGACAAAGTTATAGATGTTCACGTTCGTGAGATTCTGAAAGCACGCCTTGCGGAATATGGCAACGATCCGAAAAAGGCATTTGTAAACCTTGAAGATAACCCGATATGGCTCAATAAAGAAAAGGGAATAGACATTAAGCGTGTTACAATACGTGGTGTAAGTAATGCCGTGGCACTGCATGACAAACATGATAATAAAGGACAGCTTGTTCTTGATAACGATGGAGGGAAACAACCGGCAGATTTCGTAAGTACAAGCAATAATCACCATGTCGCAATTTATCGTGATGCCGAGGGCAACCTACAAGAAAACGTTGTGTCATTCTATGAAGCGACAATGCGTGCAAATATGGGTATGCCTGTAATAGACAAGGATTACAAGAAATCTGAAGGATGGCAATTCTTGTTCACTATGAAACAGAACGAGTACTTTGTTTTCCCGAATCAAGAAACAGGATTTAATCCAAATGAAATAGATTTACTTAACGCGGATAACTATGCGGAGATTAGCAAAAATCTGTTTAGGGTGCAGAAGTTGGCAAGTAAAAATTATTTCTTTAGACACCATTTAGAAACAAATGTTGATACGCCTAAAGAATTATCAGGAATTACTTATAAATCTCAACTTGGACTTAAAGGTATCGTTGGTATTGTTAAGGTACGCGTTAACCACATTGGTCAAATCGCAGCAGTCGGTGAATACTAAAATCAAATTACCATGATAAAGAAAACACTATATTTCGGCAACCCGGCATATCTGTCGTTACGGCAAGGGCAGATGGTGATAAGGCTTCCTGACATTGTCAGGAACGAGACACTTCCCAAGCGTATGAAGTAGCAGGGAGAGATAACAAAGCCAATAGAAGATATTGGCATCGTTGTCCTTGACTGCAAACAGATAACTATTACTCAAGGATTATTGGAGGCTTTGTTGGAGAACAACAGTGCCGTTATAACTTGTGATAACCGCAGTATGCCAGTCGGACTCATGCTTCCACTATGCGGAAATTCTGTGCAAAGCGAACGGTTTAGAGACCAGATAGACGCATCCCTCCCTCTGAAAAAGCAACTATGGCAGCAGACCATAAAGGCAAAGATTCACAATCAAGCCACAGTTCTTGCTGCTTGTACAGGTAAGGAGATGAAGAACATGAGGCGTTGGGAAAATGACGTAAAGAGCGGAGACCCAGATAATCTTGAGGGACGCGCCGCTGCATACTACTGGAAAATATTATTCTCTGATTTTGAAGAACTGGAAGATTTCACACGCGACCGTGACGGAATATATCCCAACAACCTTCTCAACTACGGATACGCAGTCTTGCGTGCCGTAGTTGCCCGTGCTCTTGTTTCCAGCGGAATGCTTCCTACATTGGGAATACACCATCACAACAGATACAACGCATATTGTCTGGCAGACGACATCATGGAACCATACCGCCCATACGTAGACGAGATTGTCGTCTCTATAGTGAAAGAATTTGGCGGTGAAGAACAAAACCTGACAAAAGACATGAAGGCGAAGTTGCTATCCATCCCGACAACAGAAGTTGCCATAAACGGAAAGCGCAGTCCTCTTATGGTTGCGGTAAGCCTGACAACAGCGTCATTATACAGATGTTTCAATGGCGAATTGCGCCGTATCGCATATCCCGAAATGTAATCAAGATTTCATGGACCGATTTAGTGAATATCGTATTATGTGGGTATTGGTGTTTTTTGATTTACCTACCGAAACAAAGAAAGATAAAAAAGAATATGCTTTGTTTCGCAAGAATCTTCAACGCGACGGATTTACGATGTTTCAGATGTCTATATACGTGCGCCATTGTGCAAGCATGGAAAATGCCGAAGTACATATCAAGCGCGTAAAATCATTCCTGCCAGAATATGGTCATGTGGCAATAATGTGTATTACAGACAAACAGTTCGGCAATATAAACGTATTCTATGGCTCGAAGCCTCTTGACACAAATGCTCCAGGACAACAGCTTGAGCTTTTCTGATTTTTTAACTTTTAAGCACATTCTTTATCCTTGTTATTATAGAGAATAGCATCTTCAAAAACGTCTTTAAACCAAAGAAACCACCTAAATACAATAATAGAATCTTATCAGCTGATAAGATTCTATTATTATGACAACCATCTTTTTTATTTTCTATCACTCCCTTTATCAGCTTGTATATCAATATATTACTGACAACGTGATGTTTGTCTCTATACAAAGATACGAATTTTAAAGCAAATCACAACTTTTAGCATGACTGTTGATCAACGTTTTGAGATGTTTGTCTCTATACAAAGATACGAATTTTAAAGCAAATCACAACCCTTTCCGATACGTCTCTTAAAGATGTTTCGATGTTTGTCTCTATACAAAGATACGAATTTTAAAGCAAATCACAACTTACTACTCATACTATTATTCGCTATATTCGATGTTTGTCTCTATACAAAGATACGAATTTTAAAGCAAATCACAACGGATATCCTCAGGAAACAAATCAGAAGACAGATGTTTGTCTCTATACAAAGATACGAATTTTAAAGCAAATCACAACAGTAAAGCGCAGATAGTCATAGATAGAGTAGATGTTTGTCTCTATACAAAGATACGAATTTTAAAGCAAATCACAACGTTAGAGTTGATATGCGCATTCCCAAATACGATGTTTGTCTCTATACAAAGATACGAATTTTAAAGCAAATCACAACAAGCTATTACATTGTTTCTGGTCAAGTTCAGATGTTTGTCTCTATACAAAGATACGAATTTTAAAGCAAATCACAACCCCTAACGCTTTTGAATTAATGTCACAAGGGATGTTTGTCTCTATACAAAGATACGAATTTTAAATCAAATCACGACACCTGAGCCAGTCAGATATTCATTGAAAGGATGTTAGCCTTTGTTGGTCTTGTTTTGACAATCTCATAATTAATACCATTATTTTATGCCATTAATTGATTTTTTCTTTTTTCTTTGTCTTCTTTGCAAGTTCAGATATTTTTCATACCTTTGCCTACAGAAAATGTCATTAGTGCAAGGGTCTTGGTAGAGATCGTGCTTTTGGCATTTTTTATTTTGTAAAGCTATAAGATTGTTCAAATCCATTTTTTGTGCAGCTCCAATTTTATCCGCCAAATGTTGCATTGATATACGAAACTATTATAGTATTTATATCTTTAGCATTATCGGAAGTTTTGAATACCGCGCCTGATTGTATCTCAGGAGGGAGAGGGTTCAGGGCTTCCGAATTATTCTAAAATATTGTTATCAACAAAGAAGCCTGCAATGATGTAACAAGTTTCCTCGTTATAATATTTTGAGATTAGAGTTACAGAGAGCCAATCTATGATTAGACAGTCTGGTGAACAAATGCCTCGCAGACCTCCCTGTCAAGACCGAAATATTGCAAAGTCTTTTCGGAAATTCCGTATTCATTTATCTTTTCTTTCAGGTGCATAAACCAGTAGTCACGCTCTGAAATAAATTCTTCTTTTTGTTCCTTATCCGCAAAGCCGTGAGGTAGCTTCCTTTGCAGGTCATCAAAGTCGTATTTTGCAAACCTGCAAATTCTTTCAACCATGGGAATGGCATGAATATAGTCCAACGCAACTTTACTACCGTATTCAGTAAGTTTGTTGCGTGCTACATTGGCATGGATTTTCGGAAATCCTTTTATAGCACTCAAGCTTTGCCAATAGTTATTTTCTTTCATCCTGATAAAAGCCCCCAGCCCTGTGTATGGTATCTTTTGATCAATTGCTTCCTGTTCCCATTGCAACATGAGAGCTGAAGGAATTTCCTGAACTTCATCCATAAGCAAAAACTATTAATTGTCCGATGTTTGTTTATGCAAAGATATATTTTTTTAGCGAACCACAACTGCAATAGCCGTGGCCATCTCATTCTTCACGATAAATTTACCGCCATGCTCTTTTTTATCTTCATCGGATCTTGAAGTGCTACAATATATTATACAGTACAACAGCCTTTATTTTGTTTATTTGCTCAGATGATTTCATCTCTATGTCTATACTCAGCTATAAAGTTACGACTTTTACGCAAAAAGGGCTTTATCATTCTGTTACTTGTACAAATCCTTAACAATTTGTCTCTATATAAAGAGACGAATTCTTAAACAAATCACAACGTGATGATAGGGCAAATATTCTTTCATTTGATGTTCATCCTTTATGCAAAATCAAAAAGTCCGGCTACTTCTATTGGAGAAAATTGGAACTTTTTCCATTTTCCTCCAATAGAATAACCGCGTTATTGATTATTTTCACTATTTTTGCGACATGATTATACCAAGAGACAAATACTTGCAGGAACTGAGAAGTGTGATGCATAACGGAATGATTAAGATTATTACCGGTATACGCCGTTGTGGAAAATCTTGTCTTTTATTTGAATTATTCAAACAATCATTACTTGAAAATGGTGTGAATGAAGAACATATTATTCAAGTTGATTTGGAAGACCGACGTAGTAAATACCTCCGAGATCCGGATATATTATTGGATTACATTGACAGACATATCACAGATAACGATATGTATTATATACTATTGGATGAAATTCAACTTGTTCCTGAATTTGAAGATGTACTCAACAGCTATTTGAAAATTAAAAATGCAGATGTATATGTGACTGGTAGCAACAGCCGAATGTTATCCAGCGATGTAAAAACAGAATTTCGTGGCAGAGGGTATGAAATCAGAGTCCATCCCCTGAGCTTTTCGGAATTTCTCAAGACAGGACAGTACGCAGATGAACTTTCCGCACTACAAGATTATATAATGTATGGAGGAATGCCTCAGGTTGTATCTTTTTCAAAGAAAAAAGAAAAAGAGAATTATCTCAAATCATTGTTTCTGGGAACTTATATACGCGATATAAAAGAGCGTTACAATATTAGGAATGATGATGATTTGAGTGAACTTATAGATATTGTTGCTTCCAATATAGGCAGCCTGACAAATCCGACAAACCTTGAAAATACATTCAAATCCGTAAAAGGTCATAGTATTTCAGACACGACCATACAGAGTTATCTTGGAATGTTACAAGATGCGTTTATATTAGAAAAAGCCATTCGGTATGACATTAAAGGAAAACATTACATTAACACACCTTCAAAATACTATTTTGAAGATGTAGGACTACGTAATGCCCGCCTTAATTACCGTCAGATTGATAGTGGTCATCTTATGGAAAATATTATATATAACGAATTGCGTACCAGAGGATATTCTGTTGATGTAGGGCAAGTAGAGGTGAGAATTACAAATGATGACGGAAAGAAAATACGGAAACTACTGGAAGTGGATTTCATTTGCAACAGTGGGAACAAACGTGTGTACATACAATCAGCACTTGATATGCCCACTCAAGAAAAAATTGATCAGGAAACCAATTCCCTTCGTCATATCAAAGATGGATTCCCCAAAATAATCATTGTTGGAGGTTTGACCCCTTCTCATGTAAATACAGATGGTATATCAATCATTAACGTAATAGATTTCCTTAAAGATACTGAAGGAAATCTATTATAAATCCAACACGATATATTATCATGTGAATACCTGCGGCACGGGCTTTCTGAGCTATGCGGCAGATGTAACGCTCCATTTGCTTGCCGGATGTCATTACGAGGTCGCCGTATTCGTCTATAACGATAACAATGTATGGCAGGTTCTCCACAATGGAGATGGCGTTGTACTCCTGAATGTTGCGCACGCCGACAGAACTCAGGAGTTCGTAGCGTTCGTCCATCAGGTCGCAGATGTCCTCAAGTTTCTGCTCAGCATCGTCAGGCTCTGTGATAACAGGCGTGGCGAGATACGAAGACTCAATTTTCGAATACAGGCTGAATTCTACTTTCTTCGGGTCTATCAGCACAAGCTGCAGTTCGTCAGGTGCCTTCTTGTTTAAGAGAGACATGAGCATGACATTCAGGCAGACGGACTTACCTTGTCCTGTTGCGCAAGCAACAAGGGGGTGGGCATTTCCGCAAGGTCGCCCATAAAGAGCTTATTTGTAACGGTTCGTCCGATGGCGAGAGGCAACGGCATGGCGCTGTTCTTTATTCCATATTCTTTTTATTTAGTATGTTACAAATTGTCAAAGAAAATCCGCGTTTTGACAAATATTTCATACCTTTGCGGCTGGAAAGCCTTTGAAAAAGGGGCACGGTGTAAATACCGTTTAAACCGCGCCCCCGTGGTTAACACCTTTACATCTTATTTAAATTTAAGGCTAAAGAATTTAGTCCTATCAATAATAACGGTGATAAACCACGCCTTGAAAATCATTTTCTTTTTCATAAGGCTTTCTTTTTAATGTTTACGGCTCGTATTTGCCGCGATGTTTGTCTCTTGCAGAATATTTTCTTATCTTTGCAATCTCAAAAAGATGATTTTAATTAACATGCAGGGGGGTGTACTACGAAAGTGGAGCCTCCTGTTCCCTTTTCAGGAATTCAGCTTTTTTAGTCTGTTGTAGGTTTTGTTTAGACAATCCCATGAATTAATGTCATTAATGGATTTTTCTTTTATTTTCTTTGTGAGTTCAGATATTTCCCATATCTTTGCGTTATCGGAAGTCTTGAATACCGCGCCTGATTGTATCTCAGGAGGGAGGGGGTTCAAGGCTTTCGTGTCATTTTAAGGGATAGCTGTCAACAAAAAAAGAACCTGCAATGATGTAGCAAGTTGCCTTGCCATAATGTAATGTTTTGAGATTAGAGTCATTGGCTGCCAAGCGATGATTAAAATGGCCTGATAAGCAAAAGCTTTGCAGGCTTTCCTGTCAAGACCGAAACTTTGCAAGGTTTGAAATCCTATATTCTTCCATCTTATATATGATGCTTGTCCCTATGGGATGAATTTTAAAGCAAATCACAATTTTGCTCCATAATTTTATACTTTTAATTGTTTTTTTCTTTTTAAATTCAGATAATCTGACTATTTTTGCAATGCGGGATGAGTGAGGGAGGTCATGCCCCCGCATTCTGCACCAGTCTGGCGAGGGGGTGTTTAGCACAAATACGCATTGGCGGTTCGTCCCGCCTTTTTTATTTCAGACCCTTTGTAAAACCCGTCTTTATTCATTGCGGAAACAATAAGTCACAATCTGCGTCATGCCGGCAATACAGTACCGAGCGGACTTCTGCTGTTTATGCCCGTTATTGAAAGAAAATTCTTATCTTTGCAACGAAGATGGTCCCTTGTCTGTGCCGGATTGTATTTCCGGCCGTGATGCGGGGCTGTTTTCTTTTACCTTTACCAGTGGTCATTGGCATATACTGTACTGATGAATGCAACCACACCAATTGCTATAAGCCCGAAAAAGTATACCGGACCGCTGATCATTATTGCAAGTATTGTGATGAACACAACTAAGAGTATAAGTCCTGATAACATTATGATTATATTTAGGTTAGTATTCCAATCGTTCTTTGATTTTATCTTATATGCCATTGCTTGTTAATGGCCTGTAAATGTACATATATTTTTTGAACTTACAAAGAAATAACACTCCTTTATGCTTCGTAACCATGGATTTATGTCTTTATACGAAGACGCCGGCTTAATTCTGCGCACGGAGACGGGGATTAGGGCAAACACGATATGTAGATAATACCTTAGTCCGCGCTTTCCAGTCATGTCATCTTGCGCAGATACAAATGTCGGAAAAAGCTGCGCGATGCTTACACTTTGCAAAAATCATGCCCTCTATTTTTTGCGGTATTTACAGAAAATAATGCAGAAGAGCGTAAATATCGCAAGGAATTGTGTGCAGCCGCAAGATGTTGAACGGCAATGCGTTATGGAATATTTGCCGGAAGTGAGCAACGGAAACGGCTATAAAAACGGGAAAAACGCTCTTTTTAGATTGAAAAGAGGCGCTTTAGGGTGCAAAAAGCGGCTCTTTAGAACATGAAAAGCGGTGCTTTACGACCCGAAACGCGGCTCTTTACAACAAAATCTACGTGAGAAAGAACTTTATCTCACGTAGATTTGATGCTTATTGAGCCTCTTTGCGTTTGCAGACCGCGTAGTTTGAGAAAAATCACGGCACTTTTTTGAAATCACAATGACACGATTATGCCGATATGCGTGTCATTGTGTCATCTCCGGACATGCCTGATACAAGAGCCGCATGCCGCCGGAAAGAAACGCGCGGCGCTGCGCCGGAAGGGAATGGGGGATGGTTACGGGCGCAGCTTCCCGACCATAATCCTTGCCGCATTCTCCGCCGCACCGCTGTTCCCGAGCCTTGCCCTCACCGTGCCGTAGCCCTGCATCATCCTTTCCCTGCCTTCGCCGCCGGGAAGTATCATGCCGAGGTGGCGGCGGATGTTGTCAGCACTGAACGTGTCTGCCACAAGCTCGGGCACAACCTCGCTGTCGGCAATGAGGTTTACGAGGGATATATACCTTACTTTCAGTATATGGCGGCGCAGGAACGCGATGACCTTGGGTATCGGCGTCTCGTAGCACACCACCTGAGGCACGCCGAACAGTGCCGTCTCGAGCGTTGCCGTGCCGCTCGTTACGAGGGCTGCGACAGCATGGGACAACAGCGGATACGTCTCGCCATATACGACGGCGACAGGCTTTCCGTCAACAAACTGCCCGTAATATTCGGGCGGTATGCCCGGAGCCGCGGCAAGCACTATCTGATACTTGCCGATATATGCCGACGCTGCCTTTATCATGTCCGGAAGATTGTCTTTTATCTCCTGACGGCGGCTGCCGGCGAGCAGGGCTATTACGGGCTTGTCCGGCTGCAATGCAGGCACCGTCGGCTTCTTGCCGTGCGCGTCATCTGTGCCAATGGCGGCAGAGCCGTTGATGCGTTTCACAAAGTCTTCGAATGTTTCCTTATAAGACAAACGGAACTGCGCCACCTCGTCTGCCGTAGGGTTGCCAACGTAGTTTATCCTGTACCCGTGTTTCTTCTCGTAGAAGTCAGTCTCAAACGGCAATATGGAGAACATCTCCGCCACGTCGCGCCTGATATTCTTTATCCTGTACTCTTTCCATGCCCATATCTTAGGCGATATATAGTAGAAGACAGGTATGCCCGTGCGCTCCCTGACGAAGCGTGCGATGCCGAGGTTAAACCCCGGATAGTCAACGAGTATCACAACGTCGGGATGCCAGCGCGCTATGTCGTCCTTGCACATCGCCATGTTGCGGAATATCGTGCGCAGGTGAAGCAGCACGGGGACGAAGCCCATGTATGCAAGTTCGCGGTAATGCCTCACGCGTGTGCCGCCGACGGCAGACATCATGTCGCCGCCGAAGAAGCGGAAGTCGGCGCAGGCGTCTTCCCTCTGCAGCGCCTTCATCAGGTGTGAGGCGTGCAGGTCGCCGCTCGCCTCACCGGCAATGATATAATATTTCATAGGATAAAGCTTTTAAGAAAAGGATAAAAGAGACGGCAACCGGGGAGCATCGGTCAGTCCAAGGACATGCCCTCCCAGCCTTTCAGCCTTTGGACGGTTTCATAGTCGGTAACGTCGATGCGCGTGGGTGTCACAGCCACATACCCGTCTGTCAGCGCGCGGTTGTCTGTGTCCGCCGCCTCAGGCTCGTCGTTTGTGTACGAGCCTACGAGCCAGTAATAGTCGTATCCGCGCGGATGACGCGCCTTCACAACCTCATTGCCCCACGTGCCGTGCGCCATGCGGCATATCTTCACGCCGCGGAACTCCGTTGCCAGCGGGAAATTGACGTTGAGGCACACGCCGCGCGGCAGTCCCTCGCCGAGAACGCGCCCTACAATCGTGCGCACATAGCTCCTCAGCGGTTCGAAGCAAGCCTGCGGGCTGTGGTCGCAGAGCGAGAAAGCCACCGAGGGGATATACTTCATGCAGCCTTCCATTGCCACGCCCATGGTGCCCGAGTAGTGAGTGTTTACAGAACCGTTGTCTCCGTGATTGATGCCGCTCAGCACAAGGTCGGGCTTGCGCGGGCATATCTGGCTCAGCGCCAGCTTCACACAGTCTACCGGCGTGCCTGTGCACGACCAAATCTCCACTCCCGCGCTTTTCTCGCGCAAGGTAAGCAACAAAGGCTCCGTAGCCGAGAAGGCACAGGAGAACCCCGAGCGGGCGCCGGCAGGCGCGCATACTATCACATCGCCAAAGTCGCGGACAAATTCTATAAGGCTTCTTATTCCCAAAGACCCGTAGCCGTCGTCGTTGGAAATAAGGATTAGCGGTCTTTTTTCATTCATAAACACTGTTCTTTAGCCCGCAAAAGTACTAAAAAAGGTATAATCTACCTATTTTCTCACATAAAATATGTAACTTTGCCGCAAAGTTTATCCGGCAAACGGCGTCATGCTCTGTCGACGCCTGTTGCCGTTCAAGTAGAATATTAGCAAACTATAATGGGAAAAATCATAGCACTTGCCAATCAGAAAGGTGGCGTGGGCAAAACAACATCAACGATCAACCTTGCGGCTTCATTGGCTACACTGGAAAAGAAAGTACTCGTAATCGATGCCGACCCGCAGGCAAACGCGTCCAGCGGGCTTGGCGTGAGCGCAAAGGACGTGGACTGCTCGCTCTACGAGTGCATCATAGACAACGCCGACGTGCGCGATGCCGTATACACAACCGACATTGACGGGCTTGACATCATCCCGAGCCACATCGACCTCGTGGGCGCGGAGATAGAAATGCTCAACCTCGACCACCGCGAACAGATACTCAAAAGAATGCTCGCACCGATAAAGGACGACTACGACTTTATCTTGATCGACTGCTCGCCGTCGCTCGGACTGATCACGGTGAACGCTCTCACGGCGGCCGACTCGGTGATAATACCGGTGCAGGCCGAATATTTCGCGCTCGAAGGCATCAGCAAGCTGCTCAACACGATAAAGATAATCAAGAGCAAGCTCAATACAAAATTAGAGATAGAGGGCTTCCTGCTCACCATGTACGACAGCCGCCTCAAGCTTGCAAACCAGATATACGATGAGGTGAAGCGCCACTTCCAGGAGCTTGTCTTCAAGACCGTAATACAGCGTAACGTAAAGCTCAGCGAGTCGCCAAGCCACGGTCTGCCTGTGATATTATACGATGCAGACTCGACGGGAAGCAAGAACCACCTTGCGCTGGCAAAGGAAATAATCAACAAGAACAAATAATAAGCATACAATGGCAATACATAAAAGATATGCATTGGGACGCGGGCTCGATGCACTTATATCCACCGAAGACGTGCGTCCGCAGGGCAGTTCCACCATAAACGAGATACCTCTGGAGCAGATTGAGGCCAATCCCAACCAGCCGCGGCGCGAGTTCGACGAGGAGTCTCTGCAGGAACTTGCCACGAGCATAAGGGAGATTGGCATCATACAGCCGATAACGCTGCGGCAGGTGGCAGACAAGAGATACCAGATTATCGCCGGGGAGCGCCGCTGGAGGGCATCGCAGCTCGCCGGGCTGACAGCCATACCGGCATACATCCGTACGATAAAGGACGAGAACGTCATGGAAATGGCACTCGTGGAGAACATACAGCGCGAAGACCTCAACGCCATAGAGATAGCCCTGGCATACGAACATCTGCTCACGAACACCGGCATGACGCAGGAAAAGGTGTCCGAGCGCGTGGGAAAGAGCCGCACCGCCATAGCCAACTATCTGCGGCTGCTGAAGCTTCCGGCACAGGTGCAGATGGCTTTGCAGAACAAAGAGATAGACATGGGGCACGCCCGTGCCCTGCTTTCCATAGACAGCCCGTCACTGCAGATAAAGCTGTTCAAGGAGATACAGCGCAACAGCTATTCCGTGCGCAAGGTTGAAGAACTTGTAAAACAGCTGAAGAACGGGGAGGAGATAACAAGCGGAAAGAAAAAGATATCGGGAGCATCTCAGACGCCCGAGGAGTTTACGGCACTGCGCCGGCGCCTTTCCGACTTTTTCAGCACCAAGGTGCAGATGACATGCTCTGCCAAGGGTAAGGGAAAGATAAGCATTCCGTTTGCCAACGAGGAAGAGCTGGAGCATATCATGAGCGTTTTCGACAAGATGAAGGAATAACAACATATCCCGATTGTGAACAGATACATACCATACATGCTCAAAGCCATGGTTGCCTGCATAATGCTGGCAACGGGAATGCCGTGTCATGGGGCGGAGGAACGGCAGGACAGCCTCGTTGCTGCGGCAGACTCCATAACAAAAGAGATATACAGGGCAGACAGCATGGCAGCAAAGCTCACTGTTGCAAAGGACAGTGCCGCCGTGAAAAAGATGAAGCGCGACTGGGCGACATGGAGTCCAGACCCCAAGAGGGCGCTGTGGCTTGCAATCGTACTGCCCGGTGCAGGGCAGATATACAACCGCAAATACTGGAAGCTGCCCATTGTCTACGGAGGTTTTGTAGGGTGTATCTATGCCATGAGGTGGAACAATCAGATGTATCGCGACTACTCGCAGGCGTACATGGACCTTATGGACAACGACCCCAATACGCAGAGCTACAACCAGTTTCTGCATCTCGGCAATAAAATCACCGAAGAGAACAAGTCGCGCTACGAGAACCTTTTCAAAAGGCGCAAGGACTATTACCGCAAGTATCGCGACCTGAGCATCTTCGCCCTCATCGGTGTCTATGCCCTGTCTGTGATAGATGCCTATGTGGATGCGTCGCTTTCACAATTTGACATATCCAAGGATCTCAGCCTGAAGATCGAGCCTTCGGTCATCAACAACCGCTCGTCACTGAACCCCGTAAAATCTTCTTCCTTGGGAGTTCAGTGTTCACTTAATTTCTGACAACATTATCTTTACAACAAAACGATATGAAGATTTATATAAACAACAAGCTTTTTATTACAATATTCACACTGCTTTTCGGGGCAGGCAGCGCCGTTGCGCAGACTGATGACAAGGAGATAACCGTTACGGACGAAGACGGAAAGACGGAGCAGATAGACATTCCCGAGGCAATGAACCTCGAGGTGGACAGCCTGTTGCAGCTATATTACTCGCAAAACTATCTCCAGCCTGATGCCGACTGCAACTACCGCGACGTAAATCCCGAATTTCCCAAAGAGGTCTACATTGAGCGTCTGGGCAGGATGCCCAACGTAATGGAGATGCCTTACAACGACATCGTGCAGAAATTCATCGACCGCTATACGGGAAGGCTGCGCCGCTCGGTTAGTTACATGCTCGGTGCATCAAACTTTTACATGCCTATATTTGAAGAGGCGCTTGAGGCTTACGGTCTTCCTTTGGAGCTGAAATATCTGCCGGTCATCGAGTCCGCCCTCAATCCCAAGGCTACATCACACGTAGGTGCAGCCGGTCTGTGGCAGTTCATGGTGGCTACAGGCAAGCAGTACGGTCTGGAAATAAACTCTCTCGTAGACGAACGCCGCGACCCGATAAAGTCTTCATACGCCGCAGCGCGTTTCCTCAAGGACCTTTACAAGATTTACGGCGACTGGAGCCTCGTCATCGCAGCCTACAACTGCGGTCCGGAAAATGTGCGCAAGGCCATACAGCGTTCGGGCGGAAAGGCAGACTACTGGTCTATATACTCATATCTGCCGCGCGAAACCCGCGGGTATGTTCCGGCATTCATCGCCGCCAACTATGCGATGAACTACTATTGCGAGCACAATATATGCCCCATGCGCACCAAGCTGCCCGCAAAGACCGACACCGTCATGGTGAGCCGCGACGTGCACCTGCAGCAGATTTCTGAGGTATGCGGCATAGAGCTTGAAGAGCTGCGCACGCTCAATCCGCAGTATCGGCGCGACATAGTAAACGGAGGGACAAAGCCTTCGGTGCTTCGTCTGCCCGCCACGGTGGTGAACACGTTCATACAGAATGAAGACTCGATATACAACTATCATGCCGACCGCTTCCTTACACGCCGCTCAATAGTTGAGGTGCAGGACAACAGCAACCAGTATTCAGGTTACAACAGACGCGGCTCATCGTATAGCGGCAGCAAATATTCGTCAAAGAAATCACGCAAGTCTAAAGGAAGGTCAAGAAAGGCAAAAAGCGTGACAATCAAGCCGGGACAGTCGCTGTCCGAGATTGCAAGAAAGAACCACACCACTGTGAAGAAGCTGCGTCAGCTCAACGGCATAAAAGGCAGCAACATACGCGCAGGCAGAAAGCTCCGTGTTAAATAATATTCTCTTTTAATTTAACCCGGCAGCTTTCCATACACGACAAATACAAGCAGAAAATTATGGATGAACAGAGAAACATTGTGAACGAGAGAGAGACGGCAGAGGAAAAGTTGGTGAACGGTGCGTTTCAAAATCTGCTTGACAGCTATCTTGCGTCACGCCACCGCAAGAAAGTGGACATCATAACGAAGGCGTTCAACTTTGCCCGGCAGGCACACAAGGGTGTACGCCGCCTGTCGGGAGAGCCGTATATCATGCACCCCATTGCCGTGGCGCAGATTGCATGCTCGGAAATGGGGCTTGGCTCAACGAGCATCTGCGCGGCGTTGTTGCACGACGTGGTTGAAGATACCGACTACACCGTTGAAGACATCGAGAACATTTTCGGCGCGAGGATTGCCCTCATCGTAGACGGACTGACAAAAATCTCCGGCGGAATATTCGGCGATCAGACATCGGCACAGGCGGAGAACTTCAAGAAGCTGCTCCTCACCATGAGCAACGACATACGCGTGATACTCATAAAGATATGCGACCGCCTGCACAACATGCGCACGCTCGAAAGCCAGCCGGCGAACAAACAGTATAAGATTGCCGGCGAGACATTATATATATATGCCCCGCTTGCAAACCGCCTCGGTCTGAACAAGATAAAGACCGAGCTTGAAAACCTCAGTTTCAAGTTCGAGCATCCCGAGCGTTATGCCGCCATCGAGCATCAGTTGCAGAGCACGCAGGACTCACGCGACATGCTCTTCGACAAGTTTACCGGACCAATCCGCAATGTCCTCGACGGCATGGGAGTAAAATACCAGATAAAGGCACGCGTGAAAAGTCCCTATTCCATCTGGCGCAAGATGGAGGCAAAGCACGTCACCTTCGACCAGATATACGACATCCTTGCCGTGAGGATAATACTTACGCCCAAGGACCGCAACAACGAAGTAGACGAGTGCTTCAAGATATATACCACGCTGTGCAAGATATACAAGTCTCATCCCGACCGTGTGCGCGACTGGATAAACACGCCCAAGGCCAACGGCTATCAGGCAATACACGTAACGCTGATGAGCAGGCAGGGGCGCTGGATAGAGGTGCAGATACGTTCCGACCGCATGGACGAGGTGGCGGAGCAGGGTTTTGCCGCCCACTGGAAATACAAGGAAGGCAACGAGATAATGGAAGACGAGAGCGAGCTTAGCAACTGGCTGCGCACGATAAAGGACATTCTCGACGACCCGCAGCCCGATGCCATGGACTTCCTTGATGCCATAAAGATGAACCTTTTTGCCTCGGAGATATTTGTCTTCACGCCAAAAGGAGAAATCAAGACAATGCCGGCTGGCAGCACGGCACTCGACCTCGCATTCCTTCTCCATACCGAGCTGGGAAGCCATTGCATCGGAGCCAAGGTCAACCACAAGCTTGTGCCCCTGAGCCATAAGCTCGACAGCGGTGATCAGGTTGAGATACTCACATCAAACTCACAGCGCGTGCAGCCGTCGTGGATGAACTTTGCCACAACAGCCAAGGCAAAGTCAAAGATACAAAGCATACTCAGAAAGGAAGGACGCGAGCTGCAGAAGAAGGGCGAGCAGATACTTAAGGATTTTCTTGAGAACAATTCAATAGAGCTGACATCATCCGTAGCCGACACCTTGTGCGAGTTTCACAGCATAGATAAGTACGACAAGCTTCTTTCCGCCATAGGAGACAGGTCTGTAATACTCGGCGAGAAGGATATAGACGAAATCAACGGCAGGCGCAAGCCTGCATCAGGAAAGAAATGGCGCAAGTATGTACCGTTCCTTTCCAAGGACAAGGGCAAACAGGAAGCAAGCAAGCCAAACTATTTTATCGTAACCGAAGGCTTCAACCGCAAGAAGCCAATATACATCACGGACGACAGCATCAATCAGTTTGTCTTCCGCCAGTGCTGCCACCCAATACCCGGCGACGACGTCCTCGGATTTATAGACCGCAAAAACCGTATTGAGATACACAAGCGCTCGTGCCCCGTAGCGTCAAAGCTGAAGTCGGGCTACGGCAACCGCATCCTCGATGCCAAGTGGGACATGCACAAGCGCCTCCTCTTTGATGCCACGATAGCCATACGGGGCATCGACCGCATAGGAATGCTCAATGAGGTGACAAAGGTCATATCCGAACAGCTCAACGTGAACATCCACAAGATAACGATATCCTGCGACCAGGGCATCTTCGACGGCTCGCTCGAGATACTCGTACACGACAGGGACGACGTAAAAGTTATCATGAAGAAGCTCAAGGCGATAAAGGGCTTGCAGGAAATCAAGCAGACAGTATAGGCAATAATAAGCAATAACCTTAAAATATTAAGACCGACAATGAAAAAGTTTTTTACGATCATCGCTGCACTCATGTGCACAGCCACAATGAATGCGGCAAATCCTTACGACAATCCTGATACACTCGTAGTGTCGCGCGACGGTACCGGCGAGTTCCGTACAATAGACGATGCAGTGGAAGTCTGCCGCGCATTCATGGACTACCACAAGGTAATCTATGTAAAGAAAGGCGTATATAAGGAAAAGCTGATAATACCGTCGTGGCTCACAAACATAGAAATATGCGGTGAGGATGCCGACAACACCATAATAACCTACGACGACCATGCCAACATACGCATTCCGGGCACAGACCGCAAGATGGGAACGTTCCGCACATACACGGTAAAGGTGGAAGGAAACGGCATCACATTCAAGAACATCACTATAGAAAACAACGCCGCACGCCTCGGACAGGCTGTGGCTCTGCACACCGAGGGCGACCGCCTTGTGTTCATCAACTGCCGCTTCCTCGGCAATCAGGACACAATATATACCGGAGTAGGCGGCACGCGCCTGTACTTCAAGAACTGTTATATAGAGGGAACCACCGACTTTATCTTCGGTCCCTCCACGGCATGGTTTGAGGGATGCACCATATACAGCAAGATCAACTCATACGTAACTGCGGCATCCACGCCGGCAGACATCTCCTACGGATACATTTTCAACAACTGCCGCCTGATATCTGCCCCCTCTGCAGAGAAGGTACACCTCGGACGCCCGTGGCGCCCATACGCCTACACCCTGTTTATGAACTGCGAACTGGGCAGACACATCGTACCGCAGGGCTGGCACAACTGGGGCAAAGCCTCAAACGAGCAGACCGCGCGTTATATGGAGTACAACAACCGCGGTGAAGGAGCTGGCACCGCGCAGCGTGCAGCATGGAGCAAGCAGCTTACAAAGAAAGAAGCAGCAAAGATCACACCGGCAGAAGTATTTAAACACGACAGCAGTTGGATACCGGCAGAATAACGGTTCACACACCTCTTGCGGGCGGATTTGCATAGTGATGATTGCAGATCAGCCCGCAATTTTTATATTCACGCGCTATACGCGTGAGGAGGAGATAAGGAGAAAGTAATAAGGATTAAGCTTTGCAGGGTGTTTCCAAAATATAAAGCCGTCACCGCGTGAGGGTGTGTCGAAACAAGCAACAATTCGCAGTAGGGACTTTTCCTTGTAAAAGTCCGTTACCGACAATCTTTAAATCAACAACTTGCACACCGGACTTTTACAAGGAAAAGTCCCTACACACTGCAAAGATTGAATTATGACCCTCACGTATCAAAGGAAGATGGTGTTGCAAATCCGTCCGAACGTAAGAATTCATATAACCATTTTTCTACTGTTTAAAGCGTAGAATATTGATAACAAATAATTAATAAAGACTACTACCTTTATTCCCTTTCTCCCTCAACTCCCTACTCCCTTCCTCCTCAATTCCTCATTTAATTATTTGTCCTTTAACTTCTTCTAACTTCCCATAACTTCTTTAACTCCCTAATACTTTCCTCCTTCCTCTATTTACTCCTCACTTAATCATTTGTCCTTTAACTTCTTTAACTTCTTTAACTTCTTTAACTTCTTTAACTCCCTAATACTTTCCTCCTTTCTCCTCAAAAAAGTACACACTTATTAACATTTAACCTTCCCAATTTAACACGACATTCCATTCCGCCCGGACTTTTCCACCATATAATCAAATCTCAGCAAGCATAAAGTCCCGAAACAACATCGGTCAATACAAACAGGCATCATGTCAATGTTTGGATATATAATTCCTTGATTATTAAACAGTTATGATGTATGTACGTGTCAAAACACGCCGTTTCTCATCACAAAACAGCATTAATTACTCAACAATTAATGCCTTATTACCCCGTAACAGATGCCACTTTATCCGCCAAAGTAAGCCACTTTACAGCGTAATATAGCATATTTTGCAACCTTACGGAGCATTGGTTGCGGTGTAAAACAGCATCCGTTACCAAGCTAAACAGTATTAATTACTGTGCAAGTAGCATTAAAACCACAATTTAAGGTAGGCGGAAAATGCAAAAGCAGACAAACTAAATGTTAAAAACGGCGCTTCTTCTCACTTTTACATGCACATTTATCGTCTTTTGTGCAAAAACAAACCGCCTGCAAGCCCCGTACATAGCAAAAACAATGCACATTGTAATGACTTTTGTGCACATTGCATTCTATTTCAAACTTTTCCGCTTTACAAAACCATGTATGCGATTTAACACGGATAAACACATTTTAACCCTGCGGCAAATACAGCAGAATGTTATTCCGCAAATAAATATTACTTTTGCAATATGAAAAACCTGTACTGCATACTTACGCTTCTGATACTAACCATGCATTCGTGTATGCGCCACAGCTATTCCCCGCGACTTGCCACCGCCGACAGCCTGTGCCATACAAATCCCGACAGTGCCATGCGCATGCTCGGCACAATGAGTGCCGACACCACCGGCATGGGCAGCGACGACCTGTGGTACTACCGCCTTCTGTGCATAAAGGCAGCCGACAAGGCATACATAAAACCCGCCTCCTCAAAAGAAGCCGACCGCATACTGCGCCATTACGAAGACGGCGGAGACAGCCGCCTGCTGTCCGATGCATACTTCTACGCAGGCAGCGTATACCGCGACCTTAACGATGCCCCGCAGGCAATTGACTATTTCCAGAAGGCACTGAAGTGCATGCCGGAGGGAAAGAAAAGGATGAAGAGCAATATTTATAACCAGATAGGGCAGCTTTTCATTCTTCAAGGACTTTCCGGTCTTGCCGCCGAGGCATATCAAGAGGCATATAAAATAGACATGCAGCTAAAAGACACCATCAATATCATATATAGCCTGCGCGACATAGGCTTTGCATACAACAGACAGGACAAAACAGACTCATGCGAACTGGCTTTTAAGAAAGCATTGTCGCTTGCACAGGCAAAAGGCGACAGCAGTCTGATACAAGACATAAGATTGCAACTGGCAGGCATATATGCTGAAATAAAAGAATATGCCAAGGCGCTCACACTGATAAACAAATGCAATATCATTGAAGAACATGCAGACAGAAGTGCAGCATTTTCCATCGCGGCAACGATATACACTGAATTGGGACGCTATGACATGGCACGGATTTATTGCGACTCTTTGCTGGCATTCGGCAGCGTATATGCCAAAAAAGGCAGCATATCGGCATCTCCTGCAAATAAGCCGGGAGAAGAACGAATATGGCGATATAAACAAATATGCAGGCAGATATGAGGAATATTGCGACTCGGTTGAAAGAATAGGTTCGCAAGAAACCACAGCCAACATACATGCACATTTCAACTATAACCTGCGCACACAAGAGATAGCACGGCTAAAAGCCCAACGTGCTAAAAACATAATAATCGCCACTGTCATTATGCTGGCTCTTGCCATCTGTACCTGCATTGCTCTTTACATGTCATATAAAATAAAAAGGAAGAACGACAAGCAAAGGAACCTGCTCAACAAATTGAGGAGATACCAATATGAAATGACGCAGGAGTACAGGAAGGCAAACCAGATGGAAATAGAAAGCCTTGAACATCAAATCAGCATATATAAAGATAAAAGCAAAGGACTGACAGAGTTGCTCAAAGAACAGCGTGCCATACTCGTCGCGGCAAATAAAAGGTCTGAAATGTGCCTGAACGACCAGGAAACCTTTATGCAGAATATACACGGCACCAATATCTATAAAACAATACTTGACAAGATAAAAGCCACAAAACCACTATCAGCGGAAGAATGGCACGAACTTGATATAGCAATAAATGGATTTATAAACAATTTCAGGGAACGCCTGTACGAAGCATGCAACATGAACGAGCACGAATACAGCATCTGCATGCTTATAAAAATAGATATAAAAATGAAGGATATCGCAACGCTTGTCGGACGGTCTCCAAGTGCAATAACGATGTCACGCAAGCGTATGCACGCAAAAATCTTTGGCAAAGCGGGGCATGGTTCAGACTTTGACACCTTTATTAAATCCCTGTAAACCAATTCTTTGAGCAAGTGTCATGTATGTTTTTGTCAATTATTCATGTATGCCATACATCATTTGTGAATTATTTGTAAATTAAAAAGACAAGCTACAACCTTGTTAAACCTGTAATTTTGCGATGAATAAAAACACATTAAATTCATCGTAAAAATGAAAAACAAATTATTCTTATCGGCAGCAAGCCTTTACATGTTAAGTAGTATACACACCAATGGGCAAGAGGCGCAACTTTATGGTCCTGAACTCAAATGCTTGAAAGGGCATCGTTTTGAAATTGCACTGACCTACGACGACACAAGCGTAACCCTTAAATCAGAGGAGACACTCTACAACGCGTACGTTGTAATCAAAGATTTTGACGGCAACATTATATATAATGGCTGGACCTTTGTGGACAACAACGGTAACACCATCATAATGCCTGTTGAAGAGGGCACGGAGAAATATACAATAGAGGTATATAAAGATGAGGAGTGTGTGAAAGGGTATTTTGAGTGATATTAAAAAATAAATTTATGAAACAAATTCTATTTGTAGTAATGCTATATATTGTTCCTGCTTACTTACATGCACAGACTTACTCACACGCACAGACGTTTGTATATAAACATGACAATAACGGCAATGTTATTTCCAGGACAGTTAAGAATTTAGAAGATATATCACAAGACCATTTATCCGACAAGGTAACAAATGACAGACCTCTTGATGTAGAGATAAGTCAGGAAAATGAAAAAATAATAGTAGATGTAAATGGCGTTCATGATAAAAACGTGGATGTACAGTTATATGATGCATCATCAAAACTTGTTGGCAAGGAATCATCCACAGACACAAGGCATGAACTTGACTGTAGCACTATCCCCGATGGAGTTTATATCGTTGAAGTAAAATGTGAAGACAAGGTCCATTCAGAAAAAGTATTAAAAAAATAATATTTATAGCATACGGCAATGAAGCATATTATTTTCACTCTTCTTCTATTTACAGTCTGCATGAATACAACCGGGCAGACTGAACAGTATGAAAACAGTTCAAGTGACGGTACTGTTGGTAAAATAGTTGACGAATTTAATGTTACACCTAACGGACAATTCAATTATGAGATACCTATAACCACTGTATCAGGTACAGGTGGCATGGTTCCGCAGTTGTCAATATCATATAGCAGTGCCAACAAAAGCGGACTTTTGGGATATGGCTTTGACCTTACAGGACTGTCGCAAATAAGCCGTGCTCCGGAAAATCTTTATCGGGACGGCAAGGCTGATGTCATAAGGTTTGACTCATCCGACCGTTTTGTCTTGGACGGGCAAAGGCTTAGCTTGGTAAATACGACTGCATCATACAGAGAATATAGGACCGAAATAAACAGTTTCTCTAAAATAATTGCCGAGGGTGATGTTATTAATCCGTCCAAGTTTACAGTATACACGAAAGACGGAATTATCCATGAATACACTTCAGCGAAAGTTTTAATGGGAACATCAGGCGACAACCTTTACTGGCTTGAAACAAAAGTGTCCGACACGAAAGGAAACTATTATGCCATTTCATATTTCGGAGATACCAACAATAATGAATACCGCCCTAAGCAAATAGACTATACAGGAAACTCGGATACTTCACTGTCACCTTATGCTTCAATAAGATTTAACTATCAGCATATAAACAGGACCCCATCATATATAAGCGGCATAAAATCATTAAGAAGCTATGTAATAAACAATATAAGTATTTACTACGGAAATAAACAAACCAGACAATATGACATCAGCTATTCTACTTCGCGTGGCAATTTATTCATAAGTCAGATTACAGAAACAGCAGGAAATGAGAAAAAGAAACCGACATCGTTTTCTTGGAGTAACTCTGACGGATACGATATGGAAATAGAAAGAATGCCCTTGGATTTGAATTTTCAAAATCAAAGGATTGCCATCGGGGATTTTAACGGTGATGGAATGGCAGATTTTATAGCCTACTCTAATAAAAAAAGCCTTCTTGGCTATAAAGTATATATAAAAAACGGGTTAGGATTTATGACGGTTGAAGAAGAAAAAGAATTCATAATACCTGAGAACAGTAATAAAAGAAATATACAGGAGGTGCGTTGTGGAGATTTTAACGGAGACGGATATGATGATTTTGTAGTTTTAAGGGGCAGAGATTCTTTCTTTTCATTAGATCTTTATATATCAAAAGTTGATACCAACAATAAAGTTACTTTTGAATTTAATAAAACAGTTATACCTGCTTTACAGTGGAAACATACAATGACGGTTATGGATGCAAACTGTGATGGGGCAGCCGATTTGTTTTTAAGAGAATCCAATTTTTACGGCTCTTCTTATTGCACACTTCTGTCGTCATCAACAGACACGGGAGTAGATCCATTGGCAATAAAATATAGGGGAAATATAAAAAACGATGACTGGAACGGGCATGTATCACTGATTGATCTTGACGGTGATGGTATGTGTGAAATTCTAAATGTACGCGATAAAAATGACTTTAAAGATAAAACAAAAGCAGGTAGCCTATTGTACCGGATGCTCCCTTCCGGAGAAATTAAGAGTGAGACAGCGCTTACATTATTCCAGTCTGATTACTACTGTATGGGAGATTTTAACGGCGATGGAAAAACCGATATAATAACCATGGGGACAACCGAAGATGACAAGGTTGGCTGGGAAGTTAATTTTGCCACAGGTTCTGAACCAACATTTGACTATACGGCTATTACGAAACTTTTTAATCCAAAAGACAAGAAAGTCTATGCCGTAGATATTAACGGTGACGGGTATGATGATATTTATGCCATAAACCAGAAGACCAACAAAAAGAAAGAACCGATAGACATATATATAAATGATGGCACAGGAAAGAATTTTCACCATTTTTACGGATTGGATGTATTTGGTACGGACAGGCGTAAATATGAATTAGCAGACTTCACTGGTGACGGTAAAACTGATATTATCAGTTTTGGGGTATTGGGTAGTAGTGACAAGGGGTTTGAAATCTACGATGTAACCGGAATTGACAATCATTTTTTGAATTCAATTACCGATGGAATGGGCAATACAACCCAAATAGAATACCGGCGGCTAACTGATCCAAATGTATTTACGCGTGGAAAGAAAACTGATTATCCGTTGGTATCGATAACTTATCCATGGCTTGTGGTCAGCAATATTTATACTCCCGACGGTATCGGCGGAAAGACTAATATGGAATACCGATATGAGAATGCACTCATGCACAAGCGTGGACGTGGTATGCTCTGTTTCGAAAAATTCATTGAAACAAATAAAATAACCGGTATGACAACGACAAGCAATTATGAAATTATTGCTTCTGAAATGATACCGGTCATCAAGTCTGCTAAAACCACGATAAACGGCAGGCTTGTAAAGGAAACTGAATATACAAATTCTTTGGACTACCAATTTTACAATACTAAAAAAGAAGTATCATTTACATGCATGCCGAAACAGGTCGTGGAACGGTCGTATGAATATAATACCGGAACTCTTGTTTCTGATATTACAACCAATACAGAATACGATAAGTATGGAAACGCCACCAAGACAACGGTAACAAGTGGCGGACGAACCGTTACGACAGAAAATACTTATACAAATGATGAAACACGCTGGTTGCTCGGACGCCTTACAAAAGCAGTTGTCACAAAAGACGGTAACGGAGAAAGCATTGCACTTACATCAGAATTTAATTATGACAACAATACCGGACTTCTTCTCTCTGAAAGTTTTGAGCCTGACAATGTGAAAGGTTATGTCAAGACATACAGGTATGACAGTTATGGCAATGTGCTTGAAGACATCATGACGCCAAACGACGGCAGCAGCCCGCAAAGCCATAAGACGGAATATAGCAGTGACGGACGTTTTAAAATCAAGTCGGTAAATGCTATGGGCTTTGAATCTGTATCAACAGTCGACAATGTTCTTGGTGTAGAAACTGCCACAACAGATATAAACGGTCAGACATGCACATACAAGCATAATGCTTTCGGAGAACTGACGGAAACAGCGGCACCGCTCGGGACGACTTCCATAACACGGGCTTGGAGCAACGGGCATGAAGATGCACCGGCAAATACATTGTATTATATACAGACAAAATCAACAGGATGTCCTTCACAATGGGAGTTTTTCGACTGCTTGGGACGCACATTGCGCAAGGTTTCAACAGGGATGGACGGCAGAAAAATATATGTCGATGCCATTTACAACAATAAGGGGCAGGCAATCAAGACTTCCGAACCTTATTTCAAAGGTGAAACAGCATATTGGAATACGACAGAATATGATGATGCAGGAAGGGTTGTAAAAGAAACAAACGTGGAAGGACATGTCACATCCGTAAGCTATCAGGGACTGACAACCACGACAACTGACCCGCTGAACCATACTTCTTCGAAGACAATAGACCTAAACGGCAATCTTGTAGAAAGTAAAGATGCCATGGGCAATAGTGTTACATTCAGATATGATGTAAACGGGAATTGTACAGAAACAACCGGACCACGTACCACCGTCACCGTTGAGTATGATGAGCAGGGCAACAAAACAAAAATGTCAGATCCGGATCTTGGTACGATTGAATATGGATATAATTCTTTCAGAGAACTTGTTTGGCAAAAAGATTCAAAAGGGACGACCACATTTGAATATGACGCTGCAGGAAGGCTCGTGAATGAATGCCGCCCGGACTTTACCTATACATACGTATATGATACAAAATGGAAAGGCGCGTTGTCGGTCTCTTCTTGTTCAAATGGTATGAGCCATGAGTATTTTTACGACAATTATGGCAGGGTTGTCCGTGATGAAGAGGTCATTGCAGGCGAGACGTTCACTACATCCAATACATATAACGCTATAAATAAAGTTGACGTTATAACCTATCCTGCCGGTTTTCAGGTAAAGAATGTATATTCGCCTGATGGATATCTGACATCCGTTGTATCCAACAACGTGGGGAATGATAAGGTTTATTGGAAAGCAGGAAAGGTGAATGCCAAAGGACAATTGGAAACCGAAGTCCTTGGAAATGGCATAACAGTTTCTACGCAATACAACCTGTCAGGTACAGTAGGGAAAATATCCATCCCCAATATAATAAGCAGGTCATACACGTATGATGCAAAAAATAATCTTCTTAGCCGGTCGGACGATATACGTTCTATGACAGAGACTTTTGAATACGACTGTCTTGACCGTCTGATAAAAACAAGCGGCACCAATATGAAAGAACTGATAACAAGATATGACAATGCCGGAAATATCACACACAAGACAGGAGTTGGTAACATTTACTATACAAACGGCACAAACCGTATCAGTTCCACAGCTGGAGGTTCATACTGCCTGCCGGTATGGGACGAAATAGAATATACATCGTTTAATAAAATCTCTCGTGTAAGACGAGATTTCTCGCAAATTGATTTTGTTGCATACGATGAACTGCGTCTTCAATATGGAGCGGACAAAAGCAGAAAGTTTGAGCAGATTGTAAAATTCTGGCGAAGAAAAATGTGGCATGTTAATACAGATGCTCCAAGCTGGCGGTATCCTAAAACGAAATATTATGTGGGTAGTTTGTACGAAAAAGAGATAACAGAGAACGATACACGGGAAATAAACTATATCTTTGCAAACGGCAAGATTGTTGCAGTTTATGAAAACTCAGAAATGGAAGGCGAAAGCACATTATATATGTACCACGACCATCTTGGTTCAGTAATGGCTTACTCTAATGAAAGTAAAGAGCTTATAGAAGAGCTGAGCTATGACGCATGGGGACGAAGACGCAATCCTGATACATGGAACTATTACGACTTCTCTGATGATGGTGTCTCAGTATATGACCGAGGATTTACTGGACATGAGCACATAGACCGGTTTGACATGATAAACATGGACGGGCGTATGTACGACCCCGTAGTGGGACGCTTCATGTCTCCAGACCCTTACGTGCAGGCACCCGACTTCACGCAGAGCCTCAACCGTTATGCCTACTGCATAAACAACCCGCTGTCGCTTACCGATCCGTCGGGATATAACTGGATAGAAAGCACATTCTCGGCTATCGTGGGCATTGCCGTCGGCATAGAGACGGGCGGACTTGCCTCGGGAGTATACGGTGCGATAGTAGGAGGCGCACTCGGAGGCGCGTCGGCATCGCTGATGAGTTCTGTATTAAACGGTGCCAACCTGTGGCAGACGGCAAAGAGCACATTTACCGGAGCGTTTTGGGGAGCGGCGAACGGAACGATGAACTTTGAGATAGGCAACATAGAGAATGTCTTTGCAAGGATTGCGGCGCATACGGCAGCCGAGGGAGCCATGGAGGGCATCCGCGGCGGACACATGGAGCACGGTCTGCTGATGGGCTTGACATCAAGCACCGGAGGTGCGTTGATAAACAAGTACGGCACAAACCTCACATACGCCGAGCGCGTGGCTGTAAATGCCACCTTGGGTGGTGTTGTGTCAGAGATTGGCGGCGGTAAGTTTGCAAGCGGAGCAATGACAGCAGCGTACTCGATGATGTTCAATGATTTGAAACATAATTTCTCTGATAAACAGTTAAAAAAATTATATGATGCTTATACACATGGCTCATATAATGAAAAAGGTGATTGGATGTCACCAAAAGAACTTTGTGAAAAAATTGGAGGATATTTTTCTGAAATAGCCGAGTATGTAGAGAATGGATGTGCTATACGTTTAAGTTATGCAATGAATCAAAGTGGAATGAACATACCACATGTAAAAGGAACTTTTAGAGGAAAAGACGGTAATTGGTATTTTATACGTGCATCTGATATGTATAGATATTTGAAACAATGGCATGTTGCAACTGTTAGTAATGGAAATAACATAAAAAATGGAATTGTTTTTGAATATCAAAATTCAGATTGGATACAAAAAGGTATTTCAGGACATGTAGATGTTGTATATCGTAGATATTGGGGGTCTCAGTTCCAATACTCAGATTATTATGGTGGAACTCCACATATTGGACATATAACGGCAGTAATGCATTAATGAATGAATAAATAAGAATGAATAAAGTTTTATTTATTATATTAATTTTATTGTTAAGTTGCACTACGGGTAATGTCACCCGTAGTGCTGCTGATGATAATGACATTGTAATTGTAAAAGAGGAACATTCCGCACGACAACCATTCTCAAAGGAGATAGTGTACACGCTGTGTAATGAAGAAGGAGAGGACAATCTATTTATAACAGCGCAGTTTTTCAAAAACAAGATAAAAACAATGTTTATCGGCATAAGGAATAAAGGTAGACAATATTATACAGATAAGGACATTGACAATTCCGACAATGACACAATGGCTGTAGATTATGGTTACGTAAATATTCCGGAAAGAAAATCGTACTTTAAAATTCCATATCAAGGTCAAATAGAGTTCCTTAAGAAAGTAACGGATACATTGAACTGCGAATATGGATTGTCAGACCTTGGACTGATTTTCACATATACAGATATATGGGGAGACGCGTCTGTAGATATATCGCAGAAATATGCCGGACAAAATCTTGTCGGGGCTATATCAGGAAGTGAACTTTATAATGATATAAACAAAATACTATCCAGTTATGGATTGGTTGTTGATTGTGTTTGGAGCGACAAACCGTCTTTTATAACAAAAGAACAGTTCCTTCAAAAGAACATCACCTTACAAAAGCATTTGCCCGACCAATTTGTAATGACTGGCATTGTATTTGAATTAAAGAATAAAAATCAATAATCATGAAAAATATATTATATGCACAGTCATCTTTCCTTATTGCTGTTTGTGTCTTTATACTCTTTTTGTTAGGCATAGCAGGATGCAATGCACAGACATTCAACATCAACAGCCTTATCGGGACTAAGTGGGAACATATAAAAGATTATAAGATAGATCGTGAAACAATCATTGAATTTACTGATAAGGAAATGATAGAGACTCTGACGTTTTTAGACTTTAAAAAAACGCATCGTTTTGTCAGACCATACTATCTGTCGCAAACAGTTCCAACTACATTTAACAAAGACCTTGTGGGCAAAACAACAACTGGAACATATTTGGTGATGCTATATAAGTTTGACAAAATGGACTATCAAACTATCAAAAAGATAACGCCAAACACTCTTGTTCTGTATCACCGAAAGACAAATAGCATAGGAGGGCATGAGCAGACGTTTGTATATAAGAGGATAAAATAGAGTATTTAATATTTAGAAGAACAGCACGTTTGTCGGTTTCGTTGTATATAAATAAGTAAGTCATTAAAATTAAACGATATTATAATTATGAAGCAAGTTCTTAAATCTTGTATGTATACCTCTTGTTCTTTTTGGCTGTTTTCGGCTTCTCACTCAGTCACATAGCCCGCTATGCTCCTTTGTTCAAAGACCAAAAACATCTCAAAAATAACGGCGAGTTATACAATACATTAATTCTAATGACTTACTTATGCAATGGAACAGACAATTAACTATAAGTATTTACGTTTATCATATATGAACAGCATTACAAAACTCATTATAAGGGCCGTTTTGTTCTTTGCAGGTCTGCTGGTTGTCTATATAATTATGGGCAAGGACATCGATTGTGCTGAAATTGCAGCCTTGGCATTCGTGGCGGCATTAACGGACTTTGCATGCAGATATTGGGAAAAGAGACATATTGAATAATCCTGATGAAGAATTTTGGATGATGTCCAGAAGGACCGTTGCCGGAGGATTGGTCGGACTGAAAAATACTTTTCATGCGTTTCCACATTATATATAATGTCTAAAACAGTCTGTGAAAACGGATTTATTAACAACCGTAAAAGTATATTAAAATATATCATGTCACATTCTTTATAATATTATAAAGCCTAATCCTCAATTTTATTCTTTACCTTTGTAAGGTGCAAATTCCGCATTTTATTCTTTTATCTATTATGCAATAATTTTATAAACAACAGGAAGGCTTACGATGATAGACAGAGCGACGATTGACAGGATTATGGATGCCGCCGACATTGTGGACGTGGTATCCGAGTTTGTCTCACTTCGTAAGGTTGGAGCCAACTATAAGGGGCTTTGTCCTTTCCACGACGACACTACGCCATCGTTCTATGTGTCGCCGTCGCGCGGTATATGCCATTGCTTCTCGTGCGGAAAGACAACAAATGCGGTGGGCTTTGTCATGGAACGCGAACAGATGACATATCCCGAAGCCCTGCGCTGGCTGGCGAACAAATATCATATAGAGATACGCGAGCGCGAACTCTCTGATGAAGAGAAGCGCGAACAGAACGACCGCGAGAGCATGTTTATCGTAAACGAGTGGGCGGCGGGATATTTTCAGGACGTGCTTGTTAACGATGTGGACGGGCGCGCCGTGGGCATGCAGTATTTTCGCAGCCGCGGTTTCAGGGATGACATCATACAGAAGTTCCGCCTGGGCTTTGCCCTCCCTTCGCGAACGGCGTTATCAGACATGGCTCTACTGAAGGGTTATAAAGAAGAATATCTTGTAAAGACCGGACTGTGCTACCGTCGTGACGGCGGCGGACTTGTAGACAGGTATGCCGGACGAGTGATATTCCCGTGGGTAAACGTGGGCGGAAAGGTGTGTGCCTTCGGCGGACGACTGCTCGACTCGCGCACCAAGGGCGTGCAGCAGAAATACGTAAACTCTCCCGACTCCGACATATATCATAAGGAACGTGAGCTTTACGGCATATATCAGGCAAAGAGGGCGATAGCCAAGGAAGACCTTGTATATATGGTGGAGGGATATACTGACGTGATATCCATGCACCAGTGTGGCATAGAGAATGTGGTGGCTAACTCGGGAACGGCACTCAGCGTTCACCAGATACGCATACTCAGGCGCTTCACGGCAAACATAGTGCTGCTTTACGACGGCGATGCGGCAGGAATACATGCCGCCATGCGCGGCACCGACATGCTGCTTGCAGAGGGGATGAACGTCAAGGTCCTTCTTCTTCCCGACGGCGAAGACCCCGACAGTTTTGCACGTAACCACTCGGCATCGGGCTTCCGTGAGTATATAGAGGAGCATCAGACCGACTTCATCGAGTTTAAGACAAACATAATGTTGCGCGGTGTCACCGATCCGATAAAGCGCTCGGAGGCAATAAACAGTATTGTGAAAAGCGTGTCGGTGATAAACGACCAAATTGTGCGTGCAACGTACATCAAGGACTGTGCCCACCGTCTGGGCATAAACGAGGCGACGCTCATAAGCACGATGAACAAGTTTATACGCAGCGGAAAAGAGGAGAAACGCAAGGAGACGGCACGGGAAGAGGCGCGTGCCGCCGACAAGCCGCAGGAGCCGCTGCGTCCGGCAACGCCCGACATGCAGGCGTCCAAGGTGGAATACATGCTGATACAGGTTGTTGTCAGGCATGGTGAGATGACGATATACCGTAACGTGGAGACCGAAGACGGTGGGACTACCGACATCAATGTGGCGCAATATATAAGTTACGACCTCGGGGCAGACGGACTGTCGTTCCGCTCCGAAGCGTACAACCGCATATTGGCTGAGGCGGTGGAGCACAGCGCCGACAAGGATTTCAAGGCTGAGGCTTACTTCACGAGGCATCCCGACATCAGCATAAGCACCATTGCCGCGGAAATGGCTGCCGACCGCTTTCAGCTGAGCAAGAGCATGCAGGTGAATGAAGACGAGGACAGCCTGCGCAACAGGGTGGTACACATGGTGCTCGACTTCCGCATGGATTATATCAAGATGCGTCTTAGCCAGCTGCGTCAGGAAATGGCGCTTGCCGCCAGCGATATGGAGAAACTAATGCCGCTGATGAAGGAATATAAGGATGTTCAGAACCTGAGAAACCGCATAGCGAAGGAACTGGGAAACGAAATAATAGTTTAAGTTCCTGTCTTAAAGCTAATAGTGCCCTGATATGGAGCAATTCATGGCGTTGATGAAAGGTTACAAGAATCAACAGAAGAGATAAGGAACTGTATTGCGAAGGAACAGGAAAATGAAATTAAGTTTCTGTCTTAAAACAAATAACGCCCTGAAAGGGCAGTAAAACATAGCCCAGGGCAGAGCGTAGCGACACCCTGGGGCTTGTGGGAACAACGGTTTTAACGCCCTGAAAGGGCAAAAGCAAAATAATATAATGGCACAATCATTGAGTAAGATATATATTCATTTGATATTCCATATTAAAACATCAAGTCCGATAATACGTGACGGGGAATTGGAACGTATGCATTCATATATAGGCAAATTGGTTAACATAACCGGAAGTAGCGTGATACAGGTAGGAGGTATATGCGACCATGTCCATATTCTTTTCCTGCTGTCCAAAAATGAATGTCTATCCCATGTGGTAGAGGAGGTGAAACGCAATAGCAGCAGATGGATAAAATCAGTAGACCTGCATTACGATAAGTTTGAATGGCAGAATGGTTATGGTGCATTTTCTGTGAGTCAGTCTATGGTAGACAGGACATTACAATATATCAAAGAACAACAGAGACATCACATGAAACGCACGTTCAGAGAAGAATATATCGATTTTTTGAATTTATATGGTATCGAATATGATAAGAAATACGTGTTTAGTGATTAATGCTTTTGCCCCTTTAGGGCGGTTGTCCTATCATCATATTATACCCGGGGTGTTACCCCGGGCTATGTGCTTATTGGGCTTTCAGCCCATAAATGTGAAGTTTCGTAAAATCTAAAAACAGATAGCCGCATGATATACATTCACTGGCTGACATATCTTATATATACGGTGGTTACGGTGTCTGCCATCGTGGCTGTGCTGATGGACAACCGTCAGCCGGCAAAGACGGTGTCGTGGATAATGGCACTGATATTCCTGCCGGTGATAGGTATTGTGCTTTACTTTTTCTTCGGACAGAACACGCGCAGGGAACGCTATCTCAGCGAGCACAATATAGACCTGTTGACGAAAAGCTCGGTGCTGGAGTTTGTAGAGCAGAAAAACCTGCACGTGCCGGAGAACCACCGCTCGCTGATAAACCTTTTTACCAACCGTAGCTGGGCACTGCCTTTCAAAGACAACGTTGCCGGCATATATACCGACGGCTACGGGTATTTCAGTGCCCTGCTGAAAGAGATTGCAGGGGCGCGCCACCACATACATCTCGATACATATATCTTCGATGACGACCCGCTGGGCTATCTCGTCGCTGACGCTTTGATGGACAAGGTACGCGACGGGGTGGAGGTGCGCGTGATATACGACGATGTGGGATGCTGGAACGTCAACAACCGTTTCTTCGACCGCATGCAGGAGGCTGGAATAGAGGTGTATGCCTTTATGCCGGTGCGCTTTCCTGCATTTACAAGCAAGGTGAACTACCGCAACCACCGCAAGCTGTGTGTGATAGACGGCAGGGTGGCGTTCATCGGTGGCATGAATATCGCCATGCGCTATATTAAAGGTACCGGCTCGCAGCCGTGGCGCGACACTCATCTGCGCATAGAGGGCAATGCCGTATATGGTGTTCAGCGGGCTTTTATGGTGGACTGGTGCTTTGTCTCGGGCACGCTCCTCACCGACCGGTGCTATTATCCGGAACTGACGGGCATTCAGGAAAACAACTGTCTCATGCAGGTTGTCACCGACAGTCCGTTCAGCGAGTGGCCCGACATCATGCAGGGATATGTGCGAATATTGCTCGAAGCGCGCAAGTATGTCTACATGGAGACGCCTTATTTCCTACCGACCGAGCCTGTTATGTTTGCAATGCGTATCGCCGCCCTTGCCGGTGTGGATGTACGCATCATGATACCCATGCACGCCGATGCGCGTTTTGTGGAGTGGGCAAGCCGCTCTTACGTGTCGGAAGTCGTGGAATCCGGTGTTAAGGTTTATCTTTACAAGGCGGGTTTTAACCATTCAAAATTGCTTATAAGCGACGACGCACTTGCCTCATGCGGCTCGGCGAATGTTGACTTCCGCAGCTTTGAGAACAATTTCGAGGCAAATGTATTCATTTATGATGAGGAGACGGTGTTGCGCCTGAAAGATGTTTTTATGCGCGACCTCAAAGAATGTGTACCCATTGAAGAGGCGGCAAACTATATACGCATACCTTTCTTGCAACGCCTGTGGGAGTCGGTGGTAAGGCTTTTGTCGCCGTTGTTGTGACAAGAGACCGGGGACTGAAAAAAGATTGTGATTTGTGCCTTGGCTTTTTTATCTTAACGTGTGTTTGACGAATTTATCAAGAGGGTGTGTCAAAATTATCATACAGCGTCAAGTAGGGACATATTTTTCACTTCGTTCAACAACACGTCTTGTATTTGTCCGCCAAACAGCCCTTGAATATCAAGATGTTACAAACGGACAAATACAAGACGTGTTGTTGAACGAAGTGAAAAATATGTCCCTACAGGTTGGAAGAGTTGAGTTTTGACACACCCTCTTGTATTATTCTTTAAACTTACGTTATCTTACGGCCTCAACCGTATAGCCCGCATTGCGCAGCAGACTTATCACGCCCTTGTCGCCGGGCAGATGTGCCGCGCCTACGGCGAACAGCGTTGCCTTGTCTGTCATCAATGCCGGCATCTTTGTAATCCAGTCGGCATTGCGGTTGTATATCATTGCCGCGTCTTCGGCGGGCGTGGAGTCGCAGTCATTGTTCTGCTTCTCATCCATAACAGCCTTGACTTTCTCAATGTCTTGTGAGAAGTAGGCATCTGCCAGCTTTACCGTCATGCTGTCATAATAACCGTAATTATCGACGAGACACATCAGCAACTGCTTCTGCCGTTCAAGCGACATGCCGTTAAAGAGCGTCTTTATTTGGAAATCCAATGTCTCCAGTCCCGTTACGGGCTTGCCTTTTTCTGCTGCTGCTTTCTGGAAATAGTTGTCAAGAAGGTTTGAGGCATCAAAACCCGGAGTATGTTTCATGTACATCACAAGTGTAAACTGTGTGTTGAGAGCCTGCGGTGTCATGCGTCCCATCTGCTGTTCAACCATGGGATTGCTCATGTCTGTGCCCAAAAATTTTGTCATAAAGCCGTTGAGACGCGCCATTTCTTCGGCAGAAAGAATGTCTTTCAGCGTCTTCCCTTCGGGCAACATCATTGCCTGCATCATTTTCTGCATACCCTCAACACTCATCATCTGACTCATTTCAAGTTCTCCACACACCTGCTCAGTCTGTTCCATGGCATTGCGAAGACCGGCGATGGAGTCCACAAAGCTTGCGGGTGCAAGATGGTATGTCCCCACGATATACGACGGTTTGGACAGATTTCCGCCCGACACCTTATATAATAACTGTGCTCCGGCACCTGTGAACACTGCTGCAAGCAGCATAACGATAAATGCAATTCTTTTCATTTTAATACTGTTTTAAATTGTTCTTGTATGTTCTGTTGATTATTTTCCATGTTTTCAGTCGCACCCGCTGTTCATTTCTTCAATCTGATTGATAAGGTCATCGTTGGTGCGCTGCATTCTGCGGTAGATGATATACGCAACGGCAAGTCCGCAGACACCGCCTGTCATACATCCTATGCCGTCGGCATATTTTATGTCAGGGCCGGCAAAGGCGAGCATTTCGTAACAGAAATATCCGAATATCACAACCGTTGCCACCACGGATATGAAGAAACTTATCCTTCTCTGACGTTTCATTCTTACGAGTTTACGCCCGGTTTCGACAAGGTTTTCGGCGAGCCAGTCGCTTTGGTTCATTTTATTTATGCGATAGTCGGAATATACGTCTACCATACAGGCTGCCAATATCACGGCATAAAGCCACAATGATATGTGGAACGCGGCTACGAACACGGCGTAGATTACGGCGATGAACGGTATGAACACCAATATTTCAATCCACACAAATCTCTTTATCCACGACATGCGGTTGCTCATTGCCTTGCTGATAAGGTTGTCATTGACAATCTTCTGACGGCTCAGCTTTTGCTTCATTATCTCGAGTTGTGCACGCATCTGTTCAAGTTCGTTGCTGTTGTCGTTAATGTTGATATTGTTTGTTTCCATATCTCTTTATTTTGTTTTCAGGTTGTTTATAAGTTCCGTTGTCATCAGTGCCCTCGTCTTGGCACAGGCATTACAGGTCATTTCATCTTGCGCAGCTCTTCCTTGATGCGCAGCAGCCTTACCGATACATACTTTGCCGATATTCCCACTATCTCTCCAATCTCATCGTATGATATGTTGTCGATCCATAGCAGAATGATTGCGCGGTCGAAAGGACCCAGTCTGCTGATGCGGTCGTAGAGCATGCGGACTTGCCGCGTGTCGGTGTCGTTGTCTTCATACAGGTTTATGTCCATATCCAGGCATACGGGCTTGCGCTTCTTCTTGCGGTCCATGGATATGCAGGTGTTCAGCGCAACGCGGTAAAACCATGTACGGATGTCACTCCTGCCTTCAAACTTGCCGAAGCCGCGCCACAGGTTTGCGAGAATTTCCTGATACAGGTCGTTTACTTCATCGGTGTTTTTGGAGAACATGTAACACACGGTGTATATGGTGCCCTTGTGTTCGCGCACCAGCCGTACGAAATCCTCCTTGTCGCAGCCATGCGCTGCACCGTCACTTTTCTTGTTCATAACTGCATTATATGTTTATATCTTCTGCCCGTTAGACGCACAGTTGTCTTGTTTACTACAAAAATAAACCGTTTTTTTGCAAAAACAATATTTTTATGCACCGTATAAACAGAAACATGTCAGTTTATTAATCATTGAGGAAGAAAAGAACGATATATTGTGCATCACTCTCATTTGCTTATGAAAACTGCAATAAGGCGAATGTCTAAAATACGGCGCGGCGCACCGGGACTTTAAAAAGGCTTTGAAAAGAATGAGTAAAAGAACTTGAAAAATACCTGTTGGCGGAATTAATATTGTCTATTACATTCATCTTACAATCCGAAACATGGTATTTGGGACTCTTAAACATGGCATTTAAGAAGTCCAAAGGTAACCTTTTAGGCTCCCAAAGGGCACCTTTTGAAAATCAGACACACGTGATTGAAAACCGTAAGCAAAAGCTTGCAGAATATAACAGTTTGAAAGATGTGTGCCGGTAATAATTCCGCCAACGTGTTTAAAAATAATGAGTTCGATGAATTTATCTTTCTTGTTATATTACAAACCACCCCTGCCCCTCCTTTGGAAAAGGAGGGGACACGTATGTATTATTCAATGAGAATATACATCATATTCAATAAACAGACATATTATGTATCCGCATACGATATCTGCGCTGCGTCCCCTCCTTTTCCAAAGGAGGGGCAGGGGTGGTTTGTAATATTCATCGAACTCACTCTAAAAATATATCATTACATGTAGTTTTTGAGTAAAGTTCTGCGTCTAACATACAGAAACATCAACTGAAATGACACTATGAATGTATCGGAAAAAGAATTTGAACGGATTGTGAAAGAGCACAAGGGCACCATATACACCGTGTGTTACATGTTCTCGGACAATGCCGACGAGGTTGCCGACCTGTTTCAGGAAACGCTGGTCAATATATGGAATGGGCTTCCAAGGTTTGACGGGCGCAGCGACATTAAGACATGGATATACCGTGTGGCGCTGAACACCTGCATATCGGCAGACAGAAAGAAAAGACCGCGGCATAACAGCAATGTGCCGGGAGTAAACCTTTTTGACGGCAACGAACGTGGAGACGGTCAGATAGAGATGCTGCACAAGCGCATAACCCGGTTGCAGCCGTTCGACAGGGCGATAGTGCTGCTGTGGCTCGAAGACATGAGCTATGATGAGATTGGTGCTGTTGTGGGGATAAGTGCAAAGAACGTCTCCGTGCGTCTTTTCAGGATAAGAGAGAAACTTAAAAGTATGTCGGACAATTAAAAACAGGAAAATGGAAACGAACAAGGAAATGGAAACAATGCGTATGCAAATGGCAGAGCTGAAGAGAAAACTTGATGAACAGGTCGTAGTGAACAGCAAAATGGTAAAAAAAGCCATGAAAAGCAAGTCGCAATGGATAAAGCGGAAATATACCGTGATGATTGCCGTCTGCGCAATAATGACGCCATATAACTTTATTGTGTTTCAAAAGATAGGCTTCTCGTTGTTGTTCTGCGTCATAACGAGCATCTTTATGGCTGTTGCAGGTGTCTACACCTATTATAATATGAAGATAGTGCAAGGATGTTTTGATATGGGCATAAGCCTTGTGGAAGCCGGAGAAAGGTTTGTGAAGGCAAAAAAGAGAGACAGCGACTGGCTGAAAATAGGCATACCGTTTGTCGTTCCGTGGCTTGTATGGTTTACTATAGAGGCTTACAGTATGTATCCCGACGGCATATTGATGTCAGGCGGACTGGCAGGCGCTGTCATCGGACTGGTGTGCGGAACCGCAATACACATGAGGATACAGCGTAGATATAAAGATATAATAGCAAATATAAAGGAGCTTACCGATATGGAATGAATAAGAAAAAAGGCTGTCTGAATGATTTCAGGCAGCCTTTTTTCTTTGTTGGGCTACCTGGATTCGAACCAAGAATGACAGGACCAGAATCTGTAGTGTTACCATTACACCATAGCCCAAGATGTCTTTTGCAATGCGCTTAACGGCTGATTGCGAGTGCAAAGGTACTATATTTTTTTTTCTTTGCAATAGTTTTTCCTGTTTTTTTCTAAAAAAACTCAAATAAAGAGGTGCTTTTTCGTGGATTTACGATAAATCAATGTACCTTTGCGCCATAACAACAGCTTATTTAATGGAACAGACAGAAAAGTTAGTTAAGGCTATAATAGAGGGTATACAGGAGAAGAAAGGACGCGGAATAACGGTTGCCGACCTTTCTGAAATCGACGGGGCGATATGCAGCAGGTTTGTTATATGTGAGGGAAATTCGCCCGCACAGATAGAGGCAATTGCCGATGCTGTGGGAGAAAGCGCAAGGATAAATGCGGGAGAGAAACCCGTCAATGTTGTAGGGCTGAGACATGCGCAGTGGGTGGCGATGGACTATACGGACGTTATCGTACACATTTTTCTGCCTGAGGCAAGGGAGTTTTACAACCTTGAGAACCTTTGGATGGATGCACCGTTGATTAATGTTCCTGACCTTGACTGATGTCGGTACGGGCAGACAATCGTATTTTTTATTTTTATTACTTATTTTATAAAGGGCTGATGCCGATAGCCGGCGTTCTGCGATGTTGCATATAATGGCAGACGGTGAGGACGGGCTGATGCCGATATTGGAGAATATGGAAAAAGACAAGACCCCAAAGATGCCTAAGTTCAACATGAACTGGATTTACGGCCTCGTTATAGTTGGATTGCTTGCGGTTTATCTTGCCGGTGGTGATGCCGTTGCCGGAAGCGCGAGCAAGCCGGTGTCGTATACGGTATTCAAGGAATATGTTAACAGGGGATATGCATCGAAGATTGTTGTAAACAAGGATGAGAGCAAGCTGAAGATGTATGTCAAGCCCGAGCACATAAGGACTGTATTCCGTCAGGGTACAGACCAGACAGGCAAGGAGCCTTACGTGAATGTGGAGTTCGGAAGTGTGGAGAACGTGGAGACTTTTATTGACACGGAGCGTAAGGCCGGGAAGTTTGCCGGTGAGTATACATACGAGAACAAACAGGGCAACAGTTTCATGAACATACTCATCAGTTTCGGACCGATAATATTCCTTGTGCTGATATGGATGTTCTTCATGCGCCGCATGGGAGGAGGCTCAGCCGGCGGTTCGGGCGTGTTCAATGTAGGCAAGAGCAAGGCAAAGATGTATGAGAAGGGCGGCGAGCTGAACGTGACGTTCAAGGATGTTGCCGGACAGGCGGGTGCCAAACAGGAAGTGCAGGAAATTGTAGAGTTTCTTAAAAATCCCCAGAAATATACCGAGCTTGGCGGAAAGATACCCAAAGGCGCGCTTCTTGTTGGTCCTCCGGGTACGGGAAAGACATTGCTGGCAAAGGCTGTGGCAGGAGAGGCAGGCGTTCCGTTCTTCTCCATGAGCGGCTCGGACTTCGTGGAGATGTTTGTCGGAGTGGGTGCGAGCCGCGTGCGCGACTTGTTCCGTCAGGCAAAAGAGAAGTCGCCGTGCATAATATTCATTGACGAGATAGACGCCGTGGGAAGGGCGAGAAGCAAGAACCCCAACATGGGGGCCAACGACGAGCGCGAGAACACCCTCAACCAGCTCCTCACCGAGATGGACGGATTCGGCAGCAACAGCGGTGTGATAATACTCGCTGCGACAAACCGTGCCGACATCCTTGACTCGGCACTCCTGCGTGCAGGGCGTTTCGACAGGCAGATACATGTGGATTTGCCCGACCTTAACGAACGTAAGGAGATATTCCTCGTTCATTTGAAGCCGGTGAAGACGGATCCGTCTTTGGACATCGACCTGCTGGCAAGGCAGACACCGGGCTTTTCGGGTGCAGACATCGCCAACGTCTGTAACGAGGCGGCGCTGATAGCTGCGCGTCACGACAAGAAGACGGTGGAGCGTCAGGACTTTCTCGATGCTGTGGACAGGATAATAGGCGGTCTTGAGAAGAAGACAAAGGTTATGACGGCTGCGGAGAAACGCACGATAGCCCTGCATGAGGCGGGACATGCCACGATATCATGGTTCCTTGAGCACGCCAACCCGTTGGTGAAGGTGACGATAGTGCCGCGCGGCCGTGCCCTCGGTGCCGCATGGTATATGCCGGAGGAACGGCAGATAACCACCAAGGAGGAGATGCTCGACGAGATGTGTGCCACATTGGGCGGCCGTGCTGCCGAGGAACTGTTTACCGGACATATATCCACAGGGGCGATGAACGATCTGGAGCGCGTGACGAAGAGCGCCTACGGCATGATTGCATACGCCGGAATGAGCGACAGGCTTCCAAATATATGTTACTATAATAATAATGAATACAATTTCCAGCGTCCTTATTCGGAAACCACGGCAAAGGTGATGGACGACGAGGTGCTGGCGATGATAAACAGCCAGTATGAGCGTGCCAAGCAGCTGCTGACCGAGCATAAGGAAGGCCACAACAAGCTGGCGCAGCTGCTGATAGAGCGTGAGGTGATATTTGCAGAAGATGTGGAGAACATATTCGGCAAGCGTCCGTGGGTGAGCCGCTCGCAGGAGATAATGAACGAGGAGGGAAACGCTGCCGGCGAAACTGCGGAGGATGAGGCGGAGGCACCGGCTTCCGGTGTTGTTGAAACAGAAGAAAAGAAATAGGAGAGGAGCGCGATATGTCGGAGAAACAAAGCAAGATAGGCAATCTTATCGTCAGAAGCATAACGGGAGTGCTGTTTGTTGCAGCCATAGTGACGTGCTTTCTTGATGCCATGGCAATGGAAATGCTGTTTGCCATAGTGACGGGACTTACCATGTGGGAGTACGGCGGACTTGTAAACGGCGTCAGGGGCGTTGCCGTAAACCGTTTTATAAGCACTGTGGCAGGCGTGTATCTCTTTCTTGCCGTAGGCGGATTTTGCAGCGGACTGGTGCAGACGGGAGCCGTGTTCATACCGTATCTGCTGACGCTGGTATACCTGTTCGTAAGCGAGCTGTATGCGAAGAGCGAGAATGCCGTGAACGACTGGGCATACACCATGCTCGGGCAGATGTATGTGGCGTTGCCGCTGTCGATGATAAACGTGCTGGCGTTCAACGCCGCTACGGACGGGAGCATACGTTTCAACTATATCATTCCGCTGAGCATATTCATATTTCTTTGGACGAACGACACGGGCGCATATTGCACCGGCTCGCTGATAGGGCGGCATAAGCTGTTTCCGCGCGTCAGTCCGGCAAAGAGCTGGGAGGGAAGCATCGGCGGGGCAGTGCTGGTAATGGCTGCCTCATGGATAGTGGGCACTTATGCCATAGACCACGGTGCCGGTGTCCTGACTGTACCGCAGTGGCTGGGTCTTGGACTTGTCGTTGTGGTGTTCGGCACGTGGGGAGACCTTGTCGAAAGCCTTTTCAAGCGCACGCTCGGAATAAAGGACAGCGGTACGATACTGCCCGGACACGGCGGAATGCTCGACCGTTTCGACTCTTCGCTTATGGCAATGCCGGCGGCGGTGGTATATCTCTACTCGCTCACCCTGTTCTAAAGATGATGACAACGGGCACCGGCTCCGAAAGAGTGATGTGCCGCAACGCAGGAGAAGCCGTGCAGGGCAACTTCTGATATTAAGAGGTTATAGTCAAAACTTGTTTGTAAGTCTTGCTTATAACCTTATTTTTTATTATATTTGCCGATATTATAGACCTTTATAAAACGACATGGTTATACAGACGGCATGCAGGGAGCATGCAAATGCAATAGCGCGGCTTATAATGCAGGCGATGAATTATGATTGTTGCAGGTATTATGCCGGACCGGAGCATAGTCTTGAAGACTTTGAAAGGATGATGACGCGGCTTGTGGAAGCCGAAAACTCCCAGTACAGTTATACGAACACGCATGTGGCGCTGGACGATGACGGCAGCGTCGCAGGTATCTGCGTGACCTACGACGGCGCGAGGCTTCATGAGCTGAGGGAGGCTTTCATAAAAGCGGCGCGCGAATTTTTCGGGCGCGACTACAGCACAATCGGCGACGAGACGTCTCCGGGCGAGCTTTACATAGACAGTCTTGCCGTGGACGAGAAGCATCGCGGGCGCGGCATTGCCGGCGGGCTGTTGCGTGTTGCCATTGCCAAGGCGGCAGACATGGGCATTCCTGCCGGACTGCTTGTCGACAAGGGCAATCCGCTGGCGGAAAGGCTGTATGTCAGGACGGGTTTCAAGCATGTCGGCGATACCGTATGGGGAGGACATCCCATGAAACATCTTCAATATCACCATAGATCTAAGAAAACATAATAATATGCAGAAGAGCAAATACCTTGTTGCCAATGAGCGTGACGCCCTGTGGGGACTTACGGTGAGCACCGTGGGCTATGACGAGCTGTCGGCGGACGAGCCTTATCCTACGCAGGGGCATGCCGACGGATATTATTTTGATATATCAAGAGGGCGCGTGCTCAACGAATACCAGATGCTTTACCTGCTGGAAGGGGAGGGCGTGTTCTCGTCGGAGCATGTTTCCGGGGCAAGGATAAAGGCGGGAGACATCTTCCTGCTGTTCCCCGACGAGTGGCACAGCTATCATCCGGCACCCGGCTCTAACTGGAAAAGCTACTGGATAGGCTATAGGGGCAGAAACATGGACGACCGTGTGCGCTATGGCTTCCTGTCTCCCGAGAAGCCGATATATCATGTAGGCTACAGCAGCGACATCGTTCATCTGTATGACTCTGCCATTGCCGCGGCACGCGAGGAGGCGGCGTATTCTCAGCAGATACTTGCAGGGATAGTGAACAACCTTATCGGGGTGATGTATTATCTTGAGCGTAACCTCGAGCTTAACCGCAACAGCGGATATGCCGACCTTATAAGCAGGGCGCGCGAACGTATACGCCAGGGCGTGGAGACAAACCTCACGATGCAGCAGGTGGCGGAAGAGCTGGGCGTGAGCTATTCCAACTTCCGCAAGCTTTTCAAGGAGTATACGGGCATGTCGCCCGCCATGTTCCAGCAGGACCTGCGCCTGCAACGTGCAAAGGAACTGCTTTCTACCACAGGGCTGAGCATAAAGGAGATTGCATACAGGCTTTGCTTCGAGTCTCCCGATTATTTCTCAAGCAAGTTCAGGATAAAGACGGGGTGCAAGCCGAGCGACTACAGGGGACAGATGAAGTAGAGTTGGGAGTAAGGAGTAAAGTATTAGGGAGTTAAGGAAGTTATGGGAAGTTATAGGAAGTTAAAGGACAAATGATAAATAAGGAGATGGGGAGTAAAGGAGTAAGGAGATGAGGAGTAAGGAGATGAGGAGTAAGGAGATGAGGAGTAAGGAGATGAGGAGTAAGGAGTTAAGGAGTAATGTAGTAAAGGAGTAAGTAGTAAAGTAGAGGGATAGGAGTTGTTTGCAATATAACAGGGAAGACAAATTCGTCAGTCCTACATTAATAATATATGGAGGCTTCCTTATTGTCCGGACAATATCGCTTGTTGTCAGAACAATATGGAAGCCTCCATATATTTTATAAAACCGTTACGGTGTAACTTTTATTCAGTTACTTGCCGCAGCTTGGCGTCCAAGGCTTCAGCTGCTTGAAGAAGTCATTGCCCTTGTCGTCCACGAGGATGAAAGCAGGGAAATCCTCTACGCGGATTTTCCAGATAGCCTCCATGCCAAGCTCTGGATACTCGACACATTCGATAGACTTGATGTTGCTTGAAGAGAGTAAAGCAGCCGGTCCGCCGATACTTCCGAGGTAGAATCCGCCATGCTTCTTGCATGCGTCGGTGACAACTTGTGTGCGGTTGCCCTTGGCAATCATCACGAGTGAGCCGCCATTCTCCTGGAACTCGTCGGTGTATGGGTCCATGCGGTTTGCCGTCGTGGGACCCATCGAGCCGCAGGGCATTCCCTCGGGCGTCTTTGCAGGTCCGGCGTAGAGCACGGGGTGGTCCTTGAAATACTGCGGCAGGCCTTCGCCGGCGTCGAGGCGCGCCTTCAGCTTGGCGTGGGCGATGTCGCGTGCAACGATTATCGTGCCGTTGAGGCTTACGCGTGTAGATACGGGATACTGGCTGAGCAGTTTGCACACCTCGCTCATGGGCTGGTTGAGGTCAATCTTTATCGCGTTGCCCTCACCCGCTTTGCGGAACTCTTCGGGGATGAGTTCGCCGGGGAATTCGTCGAGTTTCTCGATCCACACGCCGTCGCGGTTGATCTTTGCCTTGATGTTACGGTCGGCCGAGCAGCTCACGCCCATTCCGACGGGGCAGCTTGCGCCGTGGCGCGGCAGACGTATCACGCGGATGTCGTGGGCGAAGTATTTTCCGCCGAACTGTGCGCCGAGACCTATCTTGTGCGCCTCGTCGAGCAGCTGCTTCTCGAGTTCGATATCGCGGAAGGCGCGTCCTGTCTCGTCGCCTGTCGTAGGCAGTGCGTCATAGTACTTTGTTGATGCGAGTTTCACGGTGAGGAGGTTCTTCTCGGCACTTGTTCCGCCGATGACGAAAGCAATGTGGTAAGGAGGACAGGCGGCAGTCCCGAGGCTCTTCATCTTCTCCACGAGGAACGGAATCAGTGTGCCAGGGTTCTGGATGCGTGCCTTTGTCTCCTGATAGAGATAGGTCTTGTTGGCAGAGCCGCCACCTTTCACGACGCAGAGGAACTTGTATTCCATGCCGTGAGTGGCTTCGATGTCAATCTGTGCAGGGAGGTTGCAGCGAGTGTTCACCTCGTTGTACATGTCGAGTGGTGCGTTCTGTGAGTAGCGGAGGTTGTCCTCGGTGTAGGTGTTGTATACGCCGAGCGACAGCGCCTCTTCGTCGCAGAAGCCCGTCCATACCTGCTGTCCCTTTTCGCCGTGGATTATCGCCGTTCCGGTGTCCTGGCAGAAGGGCAGCCTGCCCTTGCATGCCACTTCGGCGTTGCGCAGGAATGTCAGTGCCACGTATTTGTCGTTGTCGCTTGCCTCCGGGTCGGTGAGGATGCTTGCCACCTGTTCGTTGTGGGCGCGGCGCAGCAGGAAGTTCACGTCCCTGAATGCGGCGTTCGACATCATTGTCAGTGCCTCGGGGCTTACCTTCAGTATCGGTCTGCCTTCAAACTCTCCCACGGACACGCCTTCCTTTGTCAGCAGGTAATACTCCGTGTCGTCCCTGCCCGTCTGGAACATGGGCGCATACTTAAATTGCGGTGTTGTTGCCATGATTTATTGATTTTATTGTTTGGTTATTTTGCTTTGCTGCCTGCAAAATTAGGTATTATTTCCTAATAACAAGGACAAAACGGCAAGATATTTTGCGCGCGTGCATGTGGCGTGCGTATGCCGCGGTGCGCCTCGCCGTTGCATTTAAATGCCTGAAAGCTTTGCAGGTTCGGCGAAAAGGCTTATCTTTGCACATGCCTGATGACAGTTTTGGGCAAACAAACTAATTTAAATAACACTGATGAAACTTAGATTTATCTTGACAGCCTGTCTTGCCGCAGCCATATCGCTTGCGGGACAGGCAAAGGACTACAGGTACACGACCGTTGAGGGCGACCTGATGAACACGCGTATCTACACGCTCGACAACGGACTCAGGGTCTATCTCTCCGTGAACAGGGAGAAACCGCGCATACAGACATATATTGCCGTGCGCACGGGCAGCCGCAACGACCCGGCGGAGACAACGGGACTGGCTCACTATCTTGAGCATCTGATGTTCAAGGGAACGACAAAGTTCGGCACGTGGAACGCGGCGGAGGAGGCTCCGCTGCTGGATGCCATCGAGGCGAAGTATGAGGCGTACCGCCGCATTTCCGACCCGCAGCGGCGCAAGGACTGCTACAGGGAGATTGACAGCCTGTCGCAGCTCGCCGCCAGGTATTTCATACCCAACGAGTATGACAAGATGATGTCTTCGATAGGCGCGCAGGGCACCAACGCATATACAAGCAACGACGTTACGTGCTATGTTGAGGATATTCCTGCCAACGAAGTGGAGAACTGGCTGCGCGTGGAGGGCAACCGCTTTGCCGACATGGTCATACGCGGCTTCCACACCGAGCTTGAGTCGGTATACGAGGAATACAACATAGGACTTGCCGACGACATGGACAAGGCCTACACGGCGCTGTTTGCCAAGGCGTGTCCCGGTCATCCCTACGGCACGCAGACGACGATAGGCACGCAGGAGCACCTCAAGAACCCCTCGATAACGAACATAAAGAACTATTTCAAGCGCTATTACGTGCCGAACAACATGGCGGTGTGCATGGCGGGCGACATGGATCCCGACAAGGTGATTGCCCTCGTCGACAAGTATATGGGCGGTCTCAGGCCATCACCCTCGCTCTCGCGTCCGGAATATCCCGCGCTCGCGCCTATAACAAGCGTCCGCGACACCACCGTGGTGGGTCAGGAGGCAGAGCGCCTGCTCATGGCGTGGCGCTTCAAGGGCTCGTCAGACATGCAGGCAGACACCCTTGAGGTCATTTCGAGGATGCTGGCAAACGGAAAGGCGGGACTTTTCGAGATAAACCTCGAGCAGAAGATGCTGGCGCAGGGCGTCGGCGCCTTTTTCTACGGGCTTAACGACTATTCCGCGCTCGTTGTGTCGGGAACGCCCAAGGACAGGCAGAGCCTCGGCGAGCTCCGCCGTCTCATCTGCGGCGAGATAGAGCGGCTGGGGCGCGGCGACTTCTCCGACGACCTGCTCCCCGCTGTCGTAAACAACATGAAGCTCGACTTCTACAAGTCGCTGCAGAGCAACGGCGCGCGCGCCGACATGTTCGTAGACGCCTTTGTAAACGGAAAGAAGTGGGAAGACGTGGTCCGAAGGCTCGACAGGATTGCCGGAATGACCAAGCAGCAGATTTCCGCCTTCGCCCGCAGCTATCTGCGCGACAACTATGCGTGCGTATACAAGGTGCAGGGCAACGACACGACGCTCAAGAAAATCGAAAAGCCGCAGATTACGCCCATACCGACAAACCGCGACAAGAGCAGCGCCTTCCTCGAGGCAATAACGGGAGCGGAGACCGAGCCGATAGAGCCGCGCTTCGTAGACTATGGCAGCGACATGACCGTCACGAAGACGCGCGGCGGGCTGCCCATGCTGTATAAGAGGAACACCGACGACGGGCTTTTCGACATGACGTTCTACTATACCTTCGGCTCGGAGGCCGACCGCGCCATTGCCCTCGCACCCGGATACCTGTATTATATAGGTACGGACAAGAAGACGCCGGCGCAGATCAAGCAGGAGTTCTACAGCCTGGCGTGCGACTACTCGGTCAGCGTGTCGTCAGACGCGGTCTACGTAAGGCTCACGGGGCTTAGTGAGAACATGCCGCGCGCGCTCGCGCTCTGGGAAGACTTCATACGCAATGCCAAGGGCGACGCCGCGTCGTACGAGAAGTACGTCAACCTGCTCATGAAGAGCCGCGCCGACGCCAAGAACAACCAGCGCGCATGTTTCGAGCGCCTGCGCGAATACGCCATGCACGGTCCGCGCAACCGCTATACCAACACCCTGAGCGAGCAGGAGCTGCGCGCCGCCGGCCCGCAGATGCTCCCCGGCCTGCTAAGGAGCCTCTGCGACATGGAGCACACCGTGCTCTACTACGGTCCGTACAGTGAGAAGGAGGCATCGGCGGTGATTACCAAATACCACAAGACGCCGAAGAAGCTGCGCCCCGTGCCCGCCGGCGAGGAATACGGCGAGGAGGCGACGCCCGTCAACGAGGTTATGATTGCGCCCTACGACGCAAAGAACATATACATGGTGCAGTATCACAACGAGCGACTGCCGTGGAACGAGGCAGAGACGCCCGTGCAGGAGCTTTTCAACGAGTATTTCGGCGGAAGCATGAACGGCGTGGTCTTCCAGGAGCTGCGCGAGGCGCGCGGGCTCGCCTACAGCGCTTACGCAAGCTACGAACGTCCGTGGCGCAAGGGTCACAATGAGTCGTTCTACACGTACATCATATCGCAGAACGACAAGATGACCGACTGCATACGCGTCTTCAACGAGATACTCGACACCGTGCCGCGCTCGCAGGCAGCGTTCGAGATTGCCCGCAACAGCCTTACAAAGACACTGCAAAGCCGCCGCGTGACGCGCGCCTCGGTGCTCTATTCATACCTCAACGCGCGCCGTCTGGGCATAGACTACGACCTCTACCGCCGCGTATACGAGGCTCTGCCGCAGCTTACGCTCGACGACCTGACCGCTTTCGCGCAGAAGCGCATGGCTGCCAAGCCCTGCCGCTACATAATCCTCGGCGATGAGAAAGAGCTGGACATGGAGGCGCTCGGCAGGATAGGCAGGATACACCGCCTGACGACCGGACAGATTTTCGGATATTGATGCCTTTTGGGGGTGCAGGGCATGGATTTGATGTGAATACGGCGGGTCTGCCTTCCCGTTTGTACCGGCATTCATCGGACTCGCGCTAAATCGTCTCCCTGCCGTTGGATAATTCAGGGCTTTCCAGCATCAGCGCATCATCCGCCCATGCCCCCTTGTGACAAACTGTAAGCTCCGGCGGCAGAAAGGCGGCAGCGTGTCAATCTGAAAACACGCGCGAAAAAATTCATTACAGGCTCGGAAAAAACGTCCGGCGGCTCCGCAAAATCGCGGGGACGCCGGATTTTCTTCCTGTCGACGTTAGATTTCTTCCTGTCGACGTTAGATTTTTTCCTGTCGCACG
>JAAGKN010000108.1_pt1 | contig 65034 bp, 50 predicted proteins | sample 6206371 | NCBI WGS metagenome assembly JAAGKN01 (sample SAMN11533720, study PRJNA540317) | gut metagenome | isolation source: fecal pellets from male and female animal of same cohort | host: Peromyscus leucopus | place: USA:CA | collected 2017
GGCATCAAATACACATTCGAAAGCCTCTATGAATACAATCAGTGCCGTCTCTATGGCGACGGTAAGTTCGACATGCTCCACGGTCAGGACGAGACCATCCTGCCCTGTCTCGCCATGGGCGGCGCACGCGGCGGCATCGGTGGCACCACCAACTACAATGGACGCGAACTCATCGCCATCATCGACGCATGGAACAAGGGCGACATCGAGGCTGCCCGCGACCATCAGAACTTCTCGCAGGAGGTGATCAACGTGATCTGCCGCTACCGTGGCAACATCGTGGGTGGCAAGCGCATCATGAAGCTGATAGGACTTGACCTCGGTCCCAACCGCACCCCTTTCCGCAACATGACCCCCGAGGAAGAGGCTGCAATGAAGGCGGAACTCGAGGCCATCGGATTCTTTGAACGTTGCAACAGATTCTAAGCCGCCATGGAATGGACAGAATACTTAAAAGGTTGGCGCGAGCGCTATCGCGATGATCTGACAGAAAACATTCTCCCCTTCTGGCTTCGCCACGGATTTGACCGCGAGAATGGAGGCGTGCTCACTTGCCTCGACCGAGAGGGCAACCTCATGGACTCCACTAAATCGGTGTGGTTCCAGGGACGTTGTGCATGGACTTTCGCTGCTGCCTACAACCACGTTGATCCACGTCCCGAGTATCTCGAATTTGCAAAAAGCTGCATTGACTTCAGCGATGCCCACTGCTATGATCCAACCGACGGACGCATGTATTTCGAAGTCACCGCCGACGGAAAGCCCTTGCGCAAACGCCGCTACGTGTTCTCGGAATGCTTCGCCATCATAGCAAAGGCTGAATACTCACTGGCCACAGGCGAACGCCGTTATGCCGAGGAAGCCCTCGCACTGTTCAAGGAAGTGCTCCGCTGGCTCTCAACTCCCGGCATACTTGAGCCTAAATATCTGCCCACACAGCAGGCCGTAGGTCACTCCGTCACGATGATCATGATCAACACTGCCGCCACCTTGCGCCGCGTCATCTCCGACCCGGTGCTCGACGACACGATCACACACAACATCGCGACCCTCCGCCGGCTCTTCATGCACCCTGAATATGAGGCGCTGCTCGAAAGCGTGACTCCCGAAGGCAAGCTGATCGACACCCTTGCCGGACGCACCATCAACCCCGGACACTGCATCGAAACGGCATGGTTCCTGCTCGAGGAGGCCAGCCACCGCGGAAGTGACAGCGAGCTGACGGAAATGGCCCTCACGATTCTCGACTGGAGCTGGGAATGGGGCTGGGACGAAGAGTTCGGAGGCATCATCAACTTCCGCGACTGCAAAGGATTCCCCGCACAAGACTATTCTCAGGACATGAAATTCTGGTGGCCGCAGACCGAGGCCGTCATAGCCACTCTCGCCGCCTATCGCGCCACAGGTTCGGAAGCATACCTGCGTAAACACCAGATGGCGAGCGACTGGGCTTACGCTCATTTCCCCGACCACAAATTCGGCGAATGGTATGGCTATCTTCATCGCGACGGCTCAGTGGCCCAGCCCGCAAAGGGCAATATATTCAAGGGCCCCTTCCACATACCCCGCATGATGATCAAGAGTTTCAGCATAATCAACGATCTGATCTGACCATCATGAAACTTCGGATCCTGATACTGGCAGGTGCCCTGGCCCTGAGCTCAAACCTGGTGACATATGCCAGGACTAAGGTTGCGTGCATAGGCAACAGCATCACCTACGGCATGACCCTATCTGACCGAGAACACACTTCATATCCCGCAAGACTTCAGCAGATGCTCGGACCGGAATATGAAGTGGGCAATTTCGGCCGCAACGGAGCCACTCTTCTACGCAAAGGCCATAACCCATGGAACAAGACGCCCGAGGCTGCGGCGGCATTCGCTTTCGCCCCCGACATCGCAGTGATCCATCTGGGCACAAACGACACCGATCCCCGCAACTGGCCAAACCATGGATCCGAGTTTTCCGATGACTACTTATGGCTGATCGACACGCTCCGGACAATCAACCCCTCGGTGCGTGTCATCATAGCCAACATGGCACCCATCGGCACCGCCCACCGGAGGTTCAAATCAGGCACACGCCTGTGGCGCGACCTTATCCGTGAACGCATTGCCGGAGTGGCACAAACTGCGGGAGTGGAGCTGATCGACTTCGCGGAGCCTCTGATCGACCATCCCGAACTGCTCCCCGACAATCTCCACCCTACCCATAAGGGCGCCATGCTCCTTGCCGACTATGTGCGTCAGGCCATCACCGGGCAGAGAGACGGGCTGTCGTTACCGGAGATTTACTCCGATGGCATGGTTCTCCCTCACAGCCGCTACCTCACCATTGCCGGCAACGCCGACTCGAATGCAGATATCACTCTGACAATCCGATCAGCCACCTACCGGACAAAGGCGTCAAATCTCGGACATTGGGAGATCACGATCGACCCACTCCCTGCCGGAGGCCCCTACTCGATGAGCGTCACCGATGGACGGCGTCATCTGAACATATCCGACATAATGGCTGGTGAAGTCTGGCTCGCTTCAGGCCAGAGCAACATGGAGTTCAGGCTGCGCGAGGCCGTAGACTCTCCTTCCGATCCGGCCTCGAATCCAAAGCTCCGTGTGTTCCGCATGTCAGACCGCATGAGGCCTTCGTCATGCCAATGGCCCGACAGCATTCTGGAACGCGTAGACAATCTCGACTATTATCTACCTGGGCGATGGAGCGCTCCTGACAGCGAATTTTCAGCCGTGGCATGGCACTTTGCCAATATGCTTGCCGACTCCCTCGGAGTCACGGTCGGAGTGATCTCCAATCCAGTAGGCGGAGCCGGCATCGAAAGCTTCATCGACATGGAAACGATGCGTCATGGACTGCCTGAGGCGCTCTTGGAGTGGCAAACCAATGACTATGTGCAGCCATGGGTGCAAGGCCGTGCGGCTGAAAACACTGGAGGCCGCGATAGCGGTCACCGCCACCCCTATGAGCCGACCTACCTCTTCTCGGCCGGCATCAGACCGCTCGGCCACTACCCGCTGTCGGGAGTGATATGGTATCAGGGCGAAAGCAACGCCCACAATATCGAAGTCCACGAAGCATTGTTCCCTCTGCTTATCGACTCATGGCGACGTGAATTCCGGAATCCGCAACTGCCCTTCGTCATGGCACAATTGAGCGGCATCGAACGTCCGTCATGGCCTGAGTTCCGCGACAGCCAGCGACGTCTGGCCGACTCCACCGAAGGGGTATGGATGGCCGTGACCCACGACGTAGGCGACCCCTACGATGTGCATCCGCGTCAAAAAGCCCCGGTAGGCAAACGCATGGCCAGAGCGGCTCTCAACGGCGTTTACGGGCTAAAACATATCACGCCGTCAGGCCCCACACTGCGCCGGGCCGAATCATGGCCCGACGGCACGCTGCGCCTGATCATGGACAATGCCACGGGGATGACTACTTCCGACTCCTCAGAGCCGCGCACTTTTGAAATTGCGGCGATAGATGGCATCTATCGCCCTGCAAACGTAAAACTACAATCAGACACTATAATTCTCAGCAACCCTGAAATGAAGAAACCTCGTTTTGCACGTTACGGATGGCAACCATTCACAACAGCCAACCTTGTCAACTCCGATTCACTTCCGGCATCAACCTTCCGAGCCGAAGCGATTGAAGTGGAACCGGGAATGGAGTGTGGTGTTTCTGCCGCTTTCGGAGGCACTATCGGTTCAACTCCCGTGATTGCCGGCGGATGCAATTTTCCGTATGCCGATCCGTTGGCACAAGGGATCGCAAAAATATACTATAAAGGCATCTACCGTGCCTCCGACGGGGTCCGTATCGGATCATTGCCTCAGGCCACAGCCTATGGTGCAAGCGCCGCCACTCCGCTCGGACTCGCTCTGATCGGCGGCGAGGGGATACGCAACTGCTACCTGCTCACTCTCGACGCCGATGGCAATGCCGTGATCAACGACCTGCCCGAACTGCCAGTGGCCGTGGACAACGCCTATGCCGCAGCAGTTGGCTCGAAGGTGTATCTGGCCGGCGGAAATGCCGATGGCGTGCCCTCCAATTCGCTCTACGTCATTGACGTGGCCAACCCGGCTGATGGATGGAGGCGCCTGGCCGACATGCCCGGCAATCCGCGCGTACAGCCGGTAATGGCAGCAGGACCTGATGGGACATTATATCTATGGGGAGGCTTCGCCCCGCGACATGAGGGACACGAACCCACCCTGCAGTGCGACGGTCTTCGCTATCATCCCGAATCTGACAGCTGGACTCTTCTGGCGGCGCCAACCATCGGGCGCTCCAAGATTTGCCTCGGTGGCGGAGTGGCAGCGTGCATCGATGGCAAAATCGTTTGCACTGGTGGAGTCAACCGCGAAGTGTTCCTCAACGCTCTGCGCAAGCAACCCGATGACTATCTGCTTCACCCCGTGGAGTGGTATCGCTTCAACGGATACCTTTGCGTCTACGACACCGCCACCGACCGTTGGACCATCGGAGATCGAGCTGCCGACTATGCACGTGCAGGAGCGGCATGCGCAGTGACCGATGGCGGCCACACTCTGTTGCTGATGGGTGGAGAGATCAAACCTCGCATCCGCACCCCACGTTTCACTCCGATTAAATTCTGACACCTCCACACATCAACACGTATGATCGACGAACTGCTCCAACATAACCGTGATTTTGTGACATCCAAAGGCTACGAACGTTTCGCTACATCGAAATATCCCGACAAGCGCATAGCCATTGTGACATGCATGGATACCCGCCTGGTAGAACTGCTGCCGGCGGCTCTCGGGCTGAAAAACGGCGATGTGAAGATGATCAAAAATGCCGGAGGCACTATCACCAATCCATTCGACAGCACCATGCGCTCGCTTCTGGTCGCCGTTTATGAGTTGGGTGTGAACGAAATCATGGTGATCGGGCACACCGGATGCGGAGTGCAAGGCATGGACGCTGAGGAGATGCTCGACCTGATGCGCAAGCGCGGGGTCGACGATGAACACATCTCGCTGATGCGTCATTGCGGAATCGACCTGAACAATTGGCTTCACGGATTCACCGACACGTCAGATGCCGTGTGCGAAACCGTCGACCTGATCAAAAGGCATCCGCTCATGGCGTCAGACGTGAGAGTCGGCGGCTATATCATGGATTCCACTACCGGAGCTCTTGAAGTAATAGTTTCAGCAAGATAAGTAGGATATACAAATTAGTTAATGCATTGCCCGTAGCATTCTATGGCATGCTTTCAACCGGCTTTTCCGTTACAATGGCACCCCATTGCGCCATCAAAGCCATTTGAAATCCTACTCATATTATACCACGTCCAATACGATAACTAATTTATACATCCTACTTAATCCTCACCTGAAATGAAAAACCTGCTCGCATCAGTCATCATAGCCACATCAGCGGTTGCCGTTCATGCTGCAACCGATCCTGTCGACTACGTCAACACTCTGATGGGCACTCAGTCAAGTTTTGAACTATCGGCCGGAAACACCTATCCTGCCGTGGCAGCTCCCTGGGGCATGAACTTCTGGACACCCCAGACCGGGCCGATGGGCGATGGATGGACCTATACCTACGACAGCCACCTGCTACGTGGCATCAAACAGACCCATCAGCCCAGCCCATGGATCAACGACTACGGCCAATTTTCGATAATGGCCACCGTAGGCACTCCGGAATTTGACGAACATAAACGTGCGAGTTGGTTTTCCCACAAATCAGAGCAGGCCACACCTTACCATTACAAGGTATATCTTGCCGACTATGATGTGACTGCCGAAGTGACCCCGACCGAGAGAGCCGCCATCTTCAGGTTTACATTTCCTGAGTCCGACAGCTCAAACGTGATCATCGATGCATTCGACCATGGATCGTCGGTGACGTTCGATCCGCAGCGGCGCAGAATCACCGGTCACACCACCCGCAACAGCGGTGGCGTACCCGATAATTTCCGAAACTTCTTCATAATCGAATTTGACCACGAGCCGGACTATTTCATCTCAGTCTGCGACAGCATGATGACCTCCCCAGGCAAGCATACGGTCACCGGAAACCACACCGGAGCAATCATCGGCTTCCGCACCACACGCGGAGAGCAGATCCATGCCCGCGTGGCCTCATCGTTCATCTCCACCGAACAGGCTGAGCGCAATCTCCGCGAACTCGGGTCCATGAGTTTCGACGAGGTGGCCACAGCAACCCGCGCCAGATGGAACACCGAGTTGGGCAAGATCCGGGTGGAACAAGGTTCCGAGGACCATACCCGAACCTTCTACTCATGCCTATACCGGTGCCTGCTGTTCCCACGTAAATTCTACGAAATTTCAGAGAATGGCGACACCATCCACTACAGTCCCCACACCGGCACAGTGGCTGACGGCCCGCTATACACCGACACCGGCGTATGGGACACCTTCCGGGCATTATTCCCCTTACTGAACCTTATCTATCCGGATGTGAACCGTGAGATCCAGGAGGGAATGCTCAACCACTACCGCGAAAGCGGATTCATCCCTGAATGGTCAAGCCCGGGACATCGCGACTGCATGGTTGGCAATAACTCCGCGTCGGTGGTGGCCGATGCATGGCTCAGCGGAGTGCAAGTCACTGACACAGCCACTCTATGGCGCGCCGCAACTGCCGGCATCAATGCCTCACATCCTACCGTGAAGTCAAGCGGACGCCTTGGCCATGAATACTACAACACTCTCGGCTATGTGCCTTACAACGTAGGCATCAACGAAAACGCCGCACGCACACTCGAGTATGCCTATGACGACTGGTGTCTATGGAAGCTCGCTGAAGCTCTCGACAGACCCCGGGCGGAGCAACAACTCTTCAAGTCGCGTGCGCTCAACTATCGCAACCTCTTCGATCCTGAAACCTCACTGATGAGAGGACGCAATGCTGACGGACAGTTCCAGACGCCCTTCTCACCGCTGAAATGGGGCGATGCATTCACCGAGGGCAACAGCCTGCACTACACCTGGTCGGTGTTTCACGACATAAGAGGCCTGATCCGCATGATGGGCGGACGCGAACAATTTGCCGCGAAACTCGACGAAGTATTCACCCAGCCTCCACTTTATGACGACAGCTACTATGGATTCCCCATCCATGAGATACGCGAGATGACGGTGATGAACATGGGCAACTATGCCCACGGCAACCAGCCCATCCAGCACATGATATATCTCTACAACCACGCCGGTCAGCCCTGGAAAGCCCAATGGTGGTTGCGTCAGGTCATGGAGCGCATGTATTCACCCACCCCCGACGGTTATTGTGGCGATGAAGACAATGGCCAGACATCTGCATGGTTTGTATTCTCAGCACTCGGATTCTATCCGGTTACTCCCGGATCCGGCGAGTTTGTCATAGGCACACCGCTGTTTGGAAAGGCCACACTGACTATGCCGGGCAACGCCACCACTGTCATTGAGTCATCCGATCCCTCAAAATGCTACGTCAGCGACATAACACTTGACGGAAAGCCTTACTCACCCACATTTCTCAAAGCTGACGACCTGAAGCGCGGAACAACCATACGCTTCACCACCTCTGACACTCCCGACACCCGGCGCGGCACTTCGGAAGCCGACGCGCCCTACTCGATGACATTCTGACGAACTTCGCGAACGTTTGAGCGTTTATAAGATATGAAAGCTCACGTTCAACATCTCATCACAACATTAGTACTGCTGACCACCTCTTTGATCTCCTCGGCTCAACAGGTCAGCGCAGACTCTCTGCGTATGCCGGGCATAACGCCAAACCTAAGCATAGAGCAGGTGAAATTCAATCTCAAACTTCCGCCCGAGAAGCCGCTGCGAAGCATCTATTCCTATCCAATGTCGCACACAACCCGACATGAGGACTGGCACCGTATGTGGATCAACACCGCAGTGCTCAGCAGCGCTTTCGTCGGCACACTTCTGGTGCTCGAATGCCTTCCGGAAGATGCCACCGACTGGAACTGCGCGGAGCTGAACCGCGTGCCTCTTTTCAAGAGGTGGTATGACCATGTAATAAAAACCGGACCGGTGTGGGACCACGATCTGCCGATCATTAACTTCGTGCTACATCCCTATGCCGGTGCAGCCTACTTCATGGCCGCACGTTCATGCGGATTCAATTTCTGGGGATCACTGCTCTACAGCACCATAATCTCAACCGTGGAGTGGGAGTTTGGCATCGAGGCATTCATGGAAAATCCGTCATACAACGATCTGCTGCTCACCCCGATCGTCGGGAGCATCATCGGCGAAGGATTTTACATGGCCAAACATTATATTGTCAACAATGACTACCGGCTGCTTGGCTCACCTGTGCTCGGCAACATCGCCGCGTTTCTGATGGATCCCGTCAACGAAGTGGTCGGCCTGTTCGCCGGAAATCCGGCCAGACGCTGGGCCAAACAGCGCAAAATCGAGCTGTCGTCATCACCAGCACGGATTGTCACTGCCGACGGCGGCAGGGGCTACGGACTCACCGTGTCACTTAAATTTTAGAAATTGAAGTGCAGACCGATCTGAATAGTCCATTTGTCGATACCCGGATTGTTCAGATAATTCAGGCGACGTACATAGTCCACTCTGAATAGCCGGAAGATGTTGTCCAGGCCCACCGACATCTCCATATAAGGCACCTTTCCCATGCCCTTGGCGCATACCGCCCCCGGGAAACGGAGCAAATCGGGATGCAACGCGGGATTGTTACGATCGCTGAGATGACCCCACAAGGCGTGGAAACTCACAACCTCGCGCAATTTCAACTTTTTGACATACGGTATATAGTTCAATATCGCGCCATTGAGCCAATAGGTGAGATGTAGCGATGCGTCGGTGTCGTTGACGAACTCCAGAGGATTGAGCAGAGCGAACTCGCGGGTCTGCACGATATAGGAGATATTGGTGTTCGGCACCAGCAGATTGGTGTACGACGTACGATCCCACACATGACCTGCCGCGGCAACCACATCAAGATAGCCCCACGACGAGAAGAAGTAACGCTGCTCGAAAGCAAACTCCGTACGGTTGACACCCCAAGGTGATCCGAACACCCCTTTTGGCGAATAAGTGTGGCGAAGGCGGAAAATCGGAGCCTCATGATTGACATCCTTGCGCGATGTCACCGTCTGAAACACCGTTTCGCCAGGGGCCCAGCGCAGGTCGAGCACCATTGCAAGCTGATCATATCCTCGATAGGAGAGTCCGTTACCATCCACAAACTCCACAAAACGTGTAGCTTCCTGACGGCGATGGCCTATTGTGGCGGCTACCGACAGGTGATTGTAAAACTCCCATTTGAATTGCAGATCAGTGTGGCCGAGATATATCATGCGGTTGTTAGACATGCGGGTGAGCGAGTAAAACACATCGGTGTGGTTTTCACCAAGTCCGAAACGTCCGGCCTGGTCAACGTCGTAGCCGCTGCTCACCTTAAGCGATCTGATCGGAAATTCATATTGATTGATCTTCTTGTCGATAAACGAGTATTCGACCGAGGCATCATATTTTACTTTCTTATCCTTGAAGCCATAGGCCACATATCCCTCCAGAAACCATCGCGGCGAGAGCAGGGTCGTGGTCATGCCTCCGGCCCTGAGCCTGAATCCTTCAAGGGAATTGCTTCCGACCGAACTGAGCACCGGTCCGAAGTCAAACCGCGCCTGCTTGCCCCCGACATGCACATATCCTCCCACAAGCAGTTTCAGCGTGCGCTCCGACCAATAATAGATCGGGTCCTGACGCAGACGCTCAAGCATCTCGTGCATCCGCGACTCGCCCTGCTGAAGGGTCACAGGGCGCTCGGCATCCCAATATTCACGGCTCTTGGTCCTCACATCCTCATGATAGATAACCGGTTCGGGCGATGCAAGAATCGTGGAGTCGGATGGCGGGCTGAAGCTGTGGCAATTGTAGACCGTCAGCCGTCGACCGAACATTGTTTGCGTCAGAATGCTGAACTCGGCAGTCAGATCATCCTTCACCTTAAGGCGGGTCCCATCAGGGGCCTGTTCAAATTCCTGATCTATAACCATGCGGTCGATAAAGTTCACATTACCGGTTTTCGGCACATTGAGCACAGCACGCCTGATAAACATCGTGGTGTCATCCTTAGCCACATAAAGCTTACCATTGAAGCCAAACTGCGACACATTGCGCGGCACGAACGTCACCACAACGAGCGAATCGCCGGGCGATTTGTCATCGGCAATGGTGTCGGTGAGAAAAAACTTGTAGAAATCAGGTGCAAGACGCCCCAGAGGGCTGACAAAACGGTTCATCAGCACCGGAATGTCATGGTCATAGATATCCACCTCGCGCATCACATTCATGATGGAGGTCTGCACCGATTCATCGAAACGGGTTAGATCGTCGATGCCATTGCGGTCTATAGCCCTTACCACCTCACGCTCAGTTTTCGGATCGCGGCGGAAATAATGGTCCGACAGCTTCTCCTTGACCGAAAGATTGAGCACCTTTCGTCCCGACAAGTCCGAGCTATCCATATACTCATTGACAAACCCGAAGCGCGAGCCGCTGCTTAGTTTATCGAAATCTATGAGGCCCAGATTAATACGCTCATATTTTCCATACGAATAATAGGGATGGCGTTGTGGGTCGGTGAGGTCACGTGTGGCCATGATACGACGCACGAAATCAACAGCAGGATTATTCTTTTTAGAATATTTTTCCTTTTTGGGCTTGACCTCGAGTTCCGACAGAATAACTTGCGGGCCGCTGACATCGGCATAGGCAGACACAACTATTCCCGCAATAAAAAAGATATATAAAAGTATTTTCTTCAACTGATTCAGCTCGGTAGAGCCACAAAATTAACTATTTTATAAAAGATATGCAAAAAATTCGATTCCCCGTGTCCTTATGCAATAGATAATCCCCCGGATGCAAGGCTATCATTCAGGGGAGGCGATGCGCCAACCGGAGTCGGCTACTGAATATTTATTCTTCCACTTCCTTCAGATGAACGCTGGTCGAGTGGTCGCGTTTGTTGAGGAAAATGATGCTGTTGGGCATTACCACTGCAAAGTGATCGGCAAATTCCTTGGCGCCATAGATGCGTTCGATTTCCACGCTGCGCAGAGGCGAACCTTGCTCCATGGAGGTGAACACGAGCCTGTCACCATCAAAATCGAGGGCTTCTGAATCGAAAGCGAAGTCCATCAGGCGGCTGAGTCCACGGTCTTCAAACATGGCGGGTTCGGTGGCGAAGGTGGTGTAGAGGTTGTTTATGGTGTCGTTGTTGATCATTGTTGTATTTGTTTTTTGATGTTTTTTCGTTTGTTTGTCTGCATAACACCGGCAGTTTGCGGTTAGTTGACATTGTAACCTAATTGTAAACACACTTTAACCATCCTGTATTTCCGCTTGGTAAAACCCGACAATTGGGGGAGTCTGGAAATTTTCTTATCTTTGCAGAAAATATAACCATTAAAACATTATTACGCCCATGAAGAACTTCACAGGCCGCATAGCGGCCATGATTCTTTTGATGTGTAGCGCATTAGGAGCCTCGGCACAATATCAGTCCGGCGCGCTCTACCGCGTTATGCCCGACTCCGGGACGGCCGTAGCCGTCGATGGTTCGGGCAATGCTGTCGCAGTGAAGGCCTCGGCGCCCACTGACAACAGCTACTGGACCCTGAGTGAACTGAGCGGTTCGTGGCGACTGATCAATCCCTTCGGCAAAGTGGCTCTGCGCGCCGATGGCAATGCTGTGTCATCGGGCGAAGTCAACGGATCTGACGAGGCTCAGCTATGGAAAATCGAGAAAATCGCCGGTGGCGAATCAGTGAAACTGATCCCTACCAACAGACCCGACATGGCCGTAGCCGTCATCGGCGGCAAGCTCGTTCTTGTGCCGAAGCAACGCGGCTCACGTTTTTCAGTGAAGCCCAGCGAGATTTCGGGCTTTGACCCTGAAGCTACCTACCGATTCCGCTCGGTGAGCAATCCTGATCTCGTGATCGGTAACGGCGACAGCGGCGAAAACAATGCCGCCATCCGGTTTGAGAAAGCCGACGATGACAACCGTGGACAATACTGGACAGTGAAGATGCTCGATCTCAACCAGAGAGTGATCAAAGGTGCATTTTATGACCAGAATTTCGACGATGGCGGCGACAATCCATCTGTGGCCAACCTGCTTCAATGGCCGGCTCAGGAAGGAGTGTGGGGCAACGCACGCTTCATCTTCGTCCCCGTCAAAGGAGAGATCGGCAAATATCTGCTCGCTTCGGCCAACAAACAGGGGGAATATTACCCGGATGAAAACGGCGTGTTGCGTCTGAAAACCGATGGCGCGATGGCCGACAATGCTATCTTCACCATCGAGGCGGTAGAGAAACCTAAGTTTGAAAGCCCGCGGTGGGAGGACGAAACCGTATTTGCTATCAACAAGGAGAAAGGCCACGCCACATATATGCCCTATCCCGACCGCGCATCCATGCGCGCCGATGCGGAGTTTTATGCCACACCGTGGGTCATCCCCTCCACCCCGCTCAACATGAGCCTCAACGGCACATGGAAATTCAATCTGGTGTCGCAGCCGTCGGAGCGTCCGCTTGACTTCTGGAAAGAGGGCTTCGACACTTCAGGCTGGGACAACATCCCCGTGCCATCCAACTGGGAGATGCTCGGATATGACCATCCCATCTACTGCAATGTCGAATATCCGCACTCCAACACTCCTCCCTACATCAAGGCACGCCCCGGATTCAATGACGGGGGCGCCAACTACGGCATCAACCCTGTGGGCTCTTACGTGCGCACATTCAGCGTGCCCGCAGACTGGACAGCAGCCGACCGCCGCACATTCCTGAAGTTTGGAGGCATCTATTCAGCCGCTACGGTGTGGGTCAATGGAAACGAAGTGGGCTACACCCAGGGAGCCAACAACGTGGCAGAATTTGACGTCACCGACTATCTGCGCCCCGGATCCAACTCTCTGGCGGTCGAGGTGATGCGCTGGTGTGACGGATCTTATCTGGAATGTCAGGACATGTTCAGGATGAGCGGTATCTTCCGCGATGTCGACCTCTACAATGTGCCGTCATCCTCAATCCGCGACCATTATGTCACCACATCGTTCTCACCGGGATTTGAACGTGCCGACGTGAAAGTGGCCCTGACTTTCGACAATCGCGGAAAACAGCCCCTCGGCAAGTCGGCCACTGTGACCCTTATCAACCCCGATGGGGAAGTTGTAGGCTCGCAGACCACCGCACTCACCGATGCGTCGGCCTCTTCCGTAGACTTCATAGTCGAAAATCCTGCGCTCTGGAGCGCCGAACGCCCTGAACTCTACACCGTTGAAGTGGTGCAGAATGCCGCTGACGGCACCGAAGAGATGGCCTTCTCCACCAAAATAGGCCTGCGTCAGGTTGAGATCAATGGCTCTCTGCTCTATATCAATGGCAAGCGTGTGTTCCTCAAAGGCGTAAACCGCCACGACACCTCCCCGCTTCACGGACGCGCCGTGATAGTCGACGAACTGCTCAACGATGCGCTCCTGATGAAGCGCAACAACATCAACACCGTGCGCACAAGCCACTATCCCAACGACGCCAGATTCTACTCCATGCTCGACCATTATGGCATCTATGCCGTCGATGAGGCTGACCTTGAAGACCACGCCAACCAGACCATCAGCGACCGCGAGAGCTGGATACCCGCATTCGTCGACCGAATTGACCGCATGGTGCTCCGCGACCGCAATCATCCCTTCAGTGGTGATGTGGAGCCTTGGCAATGAAGCCGGCAACGGTGAGAACTTCGCGCTATTGCTATGAAGCCGCCAAGGAGCTCGACTCTCGCCCGGTGCACTATGAAGGCACCCGTTCCGCCGACAGCTACGGCGGAAGCCGCTTCTCCGACTTCTACTCAAAGATGTATCCCGGCAGGCATGGATGCACGAAAACACCACCGGACTCGACAAGCCTATGTTTATCTGCGAATATGCCCACGCCATGGGCAATGCCATGGGCAACCTCGACGAGTACTGGGATGTGATAGAAAGCTCCGACGCCTACTATCGGCGGCTGCATCTGGGACTGGGTCGACCAGGCCATCTACGATCCGCAGATGCTCAAAAAGGGAGTGAACCGCCTCACCACCGGCTATGACTATCCCGGACCTCACCAGGGCAACTTCTGCTCAAACGGCATTCTCCCCCCCGACCGCACTCCCTCGGCCAAGCTCGCCCAGGTAAAAGCGTCACACCAGTGGGTGAAATTCGGTCCGCTCTCACTCACCGACAAAGGCAACGCTCTGGTGACCCTGCGCAATGCCTACGACTTCACCTCCCTGGCCGACTTTGATCTCCGCTACGAGGTGATCACCGACGGCAAGACCACTTTCACCAAAACCATGGCTCTGCCCGATCTGCACCCCGGCGACTCCGTCACCCTCGAGCTCAAGCTCCCCAAAGCCAAGAAGAACTCTCCTGAACGGATGCTCACGCTCAGAGTGCTTCGCCGCAATGCCACCGACTGGGCCGAAGCCGGACACGAAGAAGCGGTGCGTCAATATCAGCTCACTAAGCGCCCGTCCCTTGCGGCAATCGCCCCCAAGCTCCCGAAGGTAAACGTCAGCATGTCGGGCACCGATGATGCCGGCAATCTCTCGGAACTGAACCATGGCAATGTCTATATGACTTTCAATTCCGAAGGCGACCTCACTAAGCTCACCATCAATGGACGCGATGTGGTGGCCGATGGATACGGACCGAAATTTGACAATCACCGCTGGATCGAAAACGACCGCTTCACCAACACTGCCGACGGACTCCAGCCCGGAACCGTCACTCTCGACGCCACCTCTCTACCCAACGCCATGATAGTGCGCGCCTTCCGACCCGGATCAATTGCCGACTCCGAGCTGATCTACACCGTGTTCCCGCAGGGCATCGTCGACCTCGACGTCACCATCACCCCAAAAAGCGGCGAATTGAGGCGAGCCGGCATCTCGATGGCAATCGATTCATCGCTGAGCCGGATCAATTACCTGGCCCACGGACCGCTCTCCAATTCCGACGACCGCCTCAGCGGCACCCCGGTAGGAACCTACTCCACCACTCCGGCAACTATGGGCGAACACTACGTCAAGCCCCAGAGCACCGGCAACCGCGAAGGTCTGCGCCGTGCAGCGTTTGCCGGAGCCGATGGCCATGGTCTTCTGATCGAAACCGAAGGATCGGTAAACTTCTCGGCTCTCCCGTGGACCGATGCCGACCTTATGAACGCCCAACACGAATGGGAGCTTGAAGCGCGCCCCTACACTGTGGTCCATCTCGACGGATCGATGCGTGGCATCGGCAATGCCTCATGCGGAGCCGATGTAGGCACCTTGCCGCAATATTGCGTGCCATCCACTCCGGTCAAATACCGTCTGCGTTTCTCCACATTCTAATCTGACCTATCTCCATCAACGTAAAGAGGCTGACCACACATCAGCCTCTTTTTTTGTGCCTCACAATAGGCCCTGGCCGGCATCGCATAATAATCTCATCCTTTTCCCGTAATTATTTTGCTAACTACAAAAAAATCAGTAAATTTGCCATGTAATCAATTAATGCCCTTACTCAATGAAACGCATCTTTCTCTCGCTTTCCATCTTGCTGATTAACATTGCGGCGTCGGCACACACTGACACTTTGACCATCGGTGACTTCGTTGTCGATGTGATCGATAATGAATACGCAGAGATCACCAAATTTACCAAAAAGAACTTTTCGGAAACGTTAGAGATTCCCGATTCATTTTACATTGAAAGCAGCGACAAGACAATTCCGGTGAAAAAAATCGGAGTTGGAGCATTCAAGAAATGTTATGACATTTCCGACATTGTTTTCAAGGAGGGACTGGAAGAGATCGGAGAGGATGCTTTCCTGAACTGTCGCGGCTTCTCGTCCCTGAGATTGCCATCCTCATTAAAGGTCATCGGGCGCCATGCATTCAGTGAGTGCAGAAGCATGACATCAATCTCATTTCCAGACTCGATAGAGGAGATAGGCTTCGGCGCATTCTACAATTGCGCGAAGCTCAAGTCAGTAGACATGAGCAATATGGAGATCACCTCTCTCCAAGCCATTTTCGGTGGGGTCACATATCTGGATGACGTCATATTACCTCACAACCTTGAGGCTCTTACCGGACCGGTGTTCGCCAACATGAACATATCCGAGATCACTCTGCCTGAAACGCTGAAAGAGCTGGACAAGAATGTATTCGAAGGAAATCCGTTACGCAAAGTTGACCTCAGTAACATAAGCGGACTTGCGTTGAACAAGACCTTTCTCAACTGCGATCAGCTCACAGAAGTGATCTGGCCTGACTCAATACGCTATATAATCAACCACGCCTTCGAGGGCACTGCAATCACTGATATTGTAATCAACAAGCATGTTTTCGATATGCTTGGCAACCCGTTCAGCAACATCCAGACACTCCGGTCTGTCAAATGTTTTGTGGCAGATCCGATGAATCTCATGGCGTTTGATTGCGGCCCAGACTATGAGTGCACCAAGCGTGAGCCCCGTGAAGAATCGTTTTCGTTCGCAGGCTCCGATCTGAGCAAATGCGTGCTCTGGGTGCCGGAAGGGAGCGCTGAATTATACAGAAACTTTCCCATGTGGTGCGACTTTCCCGATATCCGCGAGATGGACGCTGCAGGGATGCCGCTGATCAAGGCTGACGAATCTATGGCGACCAACGGCAACAACGCCATCTACGACCTGCAAGGTCGACAGATAAGCACCCCGCTACGCCCCGGTCAACTCTACATAACCCGCGGCAAAGTGCGCATCAACCGTTAACGCGGTCAATCGATCACTCTCAACCTTAAAAAAATTGAATCAGAAGTCTTTTTTTGGGACTTCTGATTTTTTTGTCTACCTTTGTGGTCTAACTACTTACATCTAACCAATCACTCTTCATGACATTAAAACACATTGCTCTTTCCGCAATGGCCCTAACGGGAGCTATTGCAGCTAATTCTCAGCAGGTTACCATCTCTCCGGTGCCTCAAAACGTGGAATGGGGATCAAAGGCTTTCGATGCCGCCTCGGCCTCATGTTATGTGACCGGATCGACCGACCAAGCCACTTCCGCGCTGCTCAGCAAGCATTTTGGCGACCAGGAAGGTGGCAACGTGGAGATTATAGTAGGTAAAAGCGGCGACCAATCCGTGGCACAATGGCAGGAACTGATCCCTGCTCAGGCCGAAGGCTACTATCTGAGCGTGGCTCCCGGCAAAGTCGTGGTGGCCGGACGCGATGACGCCGGTGCATTTTACGGCGTGCAGACCCTTCTGCAGGTCATGTCGCAACCTGAGGTGATGTCAGTCACCGTCACCGACTGGCCCATGACCGCCCTGCGCGGAGTGATCGAAGGTTTCTATGGCAACCCTTGGAGCTTTGACGACCGCGTCAGTCAGTTTGACTTCTACGGCGCCAACAAGATGAACATCTACATCTACGGTCCAAAGGATGACCCCTATCACCATAGCCGCTGGTATGAGCTCTATCCCGAAGCCGAAGCCCAGAAGATGGCCGAGCTGGTGAAACATGCCACTGACAACAAAGTGAAATTTGTCTGGGCCATGCACCCCAGCAACTCAATCACTTCCGACTCCGACAAGGCCAAAGCACTTGCCAAATTCGAGCAGATGTATAACCTCGGAGTGCGTGCATTCTCAATATTTTTCGACGACATCTCAGCCGAGAGCGTCAACTCGCAGGTGAGCTATCTGAACTATCTCACCGATGAGTTTGTCAACAAAAAGAGTGATGTGGAGCCTATGATAGTATGTCCCACCCAGTACAACAGAGGCTGGTCATCAGGCAACTACCTCTCCACTATGGGTTCCGGCCTATATCCCGAGATCAAGATCATGTGGACCGGCAACTCCGTTGTCGACATGATTCAGAAAGCCGACTGCGACTGGTTTACCTCACAGACCGGACGCGCACCCTTCATATGGCTCAACTATCCCGTTAACGACTATGGCCAGCACAATCTGCTGATGGGCCCCGTGGTCGACAACGGCACCGACGTCTATGACCAGGTCACCGCATTCTGCTCCAACCCAATGCAATATGCCGAAGCATCAAAAGTGGCCCTGTACTCTATTGCAGACTACACATGGAACCCCATCGCCTACAATGCCGATCAGGCTTGGGAGCGTTCAGTGAAATACCTGATGCCTGAACAGGCCGATGCCTTCCGCGACTTCTGCCTGAGCAATGTCGACGTGGCCCCCAGCACCCATGGACTCCGCCTCTACGGCGAAACCCCCGATTTCAAGGCCATTGCCGACAAATATTCCACTCTGTCCGATGACGCAGTGGCAGAATATGCCGCCTACTTCGCCAAGATGAAAGCATCGGCAGAAACTCTGCTGGCCTTGGAGGAAACATCTCCCCTGGTTGCCGAGATCAAAGAGTTTATCCAATATTTCGACTATCAGTCGCTCCGCGGACAGAAGGCCATGGAGATGGCCGAAGCGCTCTCCTCATCGGAAGCCACTAAATTCATCAACGCCTATTCGGCCTACAAGGATGCCACCGCCGCAGCCGGCAAACTGATGAGCCGCAACTTTGAAGGCTCGATCCAGTCGGTAGCTCCCCACACCGCCACGCTCTATGTGGAACCATTTATCAAATCGACCGTGTCAACCTTGATCACCGCGTTCAAGAACAGCGGCGCAAGCTATCCCTCCGATCTCTTCCCCGCTCAGCTGCTTGAAAACGGACTCTACTACATCAAAGTAAACGGCAAATACCTGACCAACGTGTCGGGAAGCAGCAACCCCACCCTGACCGCTGCAGTCGACGACGTCAACCCCGGACGCCAGATGTGGGTGATCACCCTCGAACCCGGCACCAACCGCTACTCCATCAAAAACGAATGGGACAAGCGCTACGTCAACGAACTCGGCAACTTCGGCACAAACGCCTATGAAGATGCCTGGCACACCTACACCATCACCCGCTTCGAAGGCAGCTATGCCATCCAGAACGGTGGCTCTGCCGGATCAAACTTCTGGAGCGCCAACGACACCAGAGTCAACAAAGGCTCCAACACCGACTACCATATCGATAACTTCATCTTTGAAATCGTCCCAACCGACGGAGATTCGGAGGTAAACCACCCTACGATAATCGGTAAGACCGTCTACCTCTTCAACGAGGCTGGCCTGGTGCTTACCGATCAGGGAGTGGGCAACACCGCCCTGTTTCAGGAGATGAAGATTCCCGCCAACGGCAAACAGCTCTTCAGCGCTACCATTGACTCAGCTTCGGGCTGCGTGAAGTTCACAAACTTAGCCACCAAGCAGCATCTTGACGAAGTGGGCCGTTGCGGCTCCGGCACTGGCTACAGCGCCACCTGGAACACTTATGCCGTCACTGAGATGGACGGACTCTACTCCCTGCGCTACACCCTCGACTCCAAAAACTACTATGGAGCCAAATACTGGATCCCGGGCGAGACCAAGATCGAATACTCGGCCGACCTGACAATCTATGAATCATACCTCTTCCGCATCGCCTCCCGCGAGGATGTGGTGTCGATCGAAGAGATCGTAGGCAACGAAAGCCCGGCCGAAGGATCGGAAATCTATGATCTGGCCGGACGCAAGGTCACCAACCCTTCCAAAGGCTTCTACATCGTGAACGGACAGAAAAAATTCATACGTTAACCAACAGACATAACCCCAACAGTCAACCAAAGGCAGGAGCGAGAATCACATCACGCTCCTGCCAAATATGTAAAATCACCTAAACCCGATGAATCGACGTTACAACATCATCAATAACTCGCTCGGATGGCTCTGCTTCATTATCGCCGCAGTGAGTTATCTGCTGACAATCGAACCAACCGCCTCGTTCTGGGATTGCCCTGAATTTATAGCCCAAGGCTTCAAACTCGAAGTCGGACACCCGCCGGGCAACCCGATTTTCATGCTTGCCGCCCGCTTCTTCATCAATCTCGCCGGTGGCGATGTCACCCGGGTGGCCATGGCCGTCAACTCAATGAACGCGCTGCTGAGCGCCGCAACCATACTGCTCCTGTTCTGGACAGTAACCCACCTCATGCGCCGCCTCATTGTGAAGGATGATTCATCGGATCTCACTCCCGCCCGCATGATCACCATCTTCGGGGCCGGACTTGTCGGCGCCCTGGCCTACGCCTGGAGCGACACTTTCTGGTATTCGGCCGTAGAGGGTGAGGTATATGCATTCTCATCGTTCTGCACCGCATTGGTGTTCTGGCTGATACTCAAGTGGGAAAACCGCGCCGACCAGCCACACTGCGACCGCTATCTGGTGCTGATCGCCTATGTGATAGGCGTGTCGATCGCCGTGCACCTGCTCAACCTGCTGTGCATTCCCGCCATCGTGCTGGTGTTCTACTACAAGAAGTGGGCCACACCGACCGCCAAGGGATCGCTCCTGGCGCTGCTTGTGTCGTTTGTGATCGTAGCGCTCATACTTTTCGGACTCGTGCCGGGCTTCATTGAAGTGGCACAGTACTTCGAGCTATTCTTCGTCAACACTCTCGGCATGGGATTCAACATGGGCGTGATAGTCTACACTCTGCTTGCCGTTGCCTCCTTCATCTGGGCGCTGCGTGAGCTCTATGCCCAGAAATCGGCCTCACGCATCTGCGTCAGCTTTGTCCTGGCCATTATCATGAGCGGCATCCCATTCATCGGATCGAGCCTCTGGATCCCGGTGGTGATCATCGGCGCTCTCATCGGATGGCTCCTGACTGTGAAAAAGATTCCCGTGCGCATCCTCACACTGATCACCCTGAGCGTCACCGTGATCTTCGTCGGCTACTCATCATATGCACTGCTGCTCATCCGCTCCAGCGCCAACACCCCGATGAACCAGAACGCTCCCGACAACGTGTTTGACCTCGGATCGTATCTCAACCGCGAACAGTATGGCGAATCGCCGCTGCTCTACGGCACCACATTCTCCTCCGATGTGCTCCGCCTCCCCGACGGAAACGCTTCAGGCACCCGCCGCACCGCCTACTCAAAGGCCGTCAAGGAGAATCCCGACGATCCCGACCGCTATGTAGAGGTGGTCACCAAAACCGACTACGACTACCAGCCGCAGCTCAACATGCTCTTCCCGCGACTCTACAGCCGCGACCACCGTGCCGAATACCTGAAATGGGCCGGCATCACGGAGAACGACCTGCCGACAGTGGCCGTGTCGACCACAGTCGACCGCAACGGCAACGTAGGCCCTGCCACCAAACGCGTGCGCAAGCCCTCGTTCGCTCAAAACATCAGCTACTTCATCAACTATCAGCTTGTCCACATGTATTTCCGCTATTTCATGTGGAACTTCGCCGGACGCCAGAACGACCTCCAGGGCAACGGCGAGTCAACCTCGGCAACTGGATCAGCGGCATCCCCGCCATCGACAACGCCCGTCTGGGCGACCAGTCGCTGCTCCCACCCGACCAGGGCAGCGGCAACAAGGGCCACAACGTGTTCTACATGCTCCCGCTGCTGCTCGGCGTAGTCGGCCTACTCTGGCAGTCGATGCGATCCGAGCGCGGCATCGAGCAGTTCTGGGTCGTGTTCTTCCTCTTCTTCATGACCGGCATCGCCATCGTGCTCTATCTTAACCAGACTCCCGAGCAGCCCCGTGAGCGAGACTATGCTTTCGCCGGATCATTCTATGCCTATGCGATATGGATCGGCCTTGGCGTCGGAGCCATCGCCGCCGGTATCGACAAGTTGATGAAGAAGCCTTCCGCTTCAGTGCCTGCAGCCATCATCGCCTCTGTGATCGGCCTGATCGTGCCGTTGCAGATGGTGTCGCAGACATGGGACGACCACGACCGCTCAGGCCGTTACACCGCCCGCGACTTCGGCATGAACTATCTGACGTCGCTCGATGAAAACGCCATCATCTTCACCAACGGCGACAACGACACCTTCCCGCTCTGGTATGCCCAGGAGGTGGAGGGCTACCGCACCGACGTGCGCGTGGTCAACCTCAGCTACCTCACCACCGACTGGTATGCCAACCAGCTGCGCCATCCCTCCTACGAAGCACTGCCAGTGCCGATGACAGCTACCTCACAGCAGCTGGGCAACGACCGCCGTCAAAGCGGCTTTGTGATCGAAACCGACACCATCGAACCCGCCCTCACATTCCTGCGCCGCTACTATAGCCCGCAGGCCAACTTCCCCGGAGTAGACTATCCCGTGGTCAGCGGCGGTTCGATCTACATCCCCGTCGACATTGACGCCGCCGTTGCTTCCGGACGAATCACTCCCGATGAAGCTATCGAGGCCGTCGATGCTATTGAAATCGACCTGATCGACGCCCTCAACCGCAAGAACCACCAGACGATGATCACCCAGAGCGATGCTCTGAGCCTCGACATTATCGCCACCGATGTGGCCAACGGCTGGCAACGCCCTGTCTACTTCGCAAACACTGTGCCCGATTACTACTACATGGGCCTGCGCCCATACATGTACACCACAGGCATGGCTCGCGAGGTGCTTCCGCTGATCAACAATGGCGATGGCAACAAGGAGGCTAAAACCGACAAGGCCTACCGCAACATCACCGAACGCTACCGCTGGGGAGGACTCGACGCTGAGAATGGCGACGACGTCTATCTCGATGAAACAATCCGGCGCATGGTGATCTCCACCCGCAACGGCATCATTGAGGTGGCCGCCACACTCATAGCCGAAGAGAAATATGACAAGGCGCTTGAACTGCTCACGCTGATGGACTCGAAGATACCCACCTCAGTTCATCCCTACGGAGTGCAGATGGGCGATGAGGTGGCCCTCTATCTCATCACTCTCGGTGAAGAACTCAACGACGACGCTGCCCGTCAGCGCGGCATCGACATCCTCGAAAGCGAGATCAACACCACCGCTCCCTATCTTGCCTACATCGCATCGCTCACACCCCGTCAGGCCGCAACCCTGCAGGTCAGTGACAGGGCCATGATGAAATATGGCGACTACAGCTATCTGAATGACCTGATGCAGCGCTATCTCTATGCCGTAGGCGAGGATAAAGCCGTTGAATTTTTCAATTCCGTAAGCGAAAAATGCGGAATCGACATTGTCAACTTCTTCATGCAGATCAATTCAACGAAATAACACGTAGACCAAATTGAAAGCGGCTTGAGGACACACTATCCTCAAGCCGCTTACTCATAAGATATGTTTAAGTTCATCGAACAACCTCCGCTGCTCTACCGCATTTTTTTCCCGGAAGCTATCTGGCGCATCAAGGTAAAAGACCGTAAAGTGGCCTTTCTCACCTTCGACGACGGTCCCATTCCTGAAGTGACACCCATGGGTGCTCGACACTCTCGACCGCTATGGCGTCAAGGCCACCTTCTTCATGGTGGGCGACAACGTGCGCCGCAATCCCCAGCTGCTTGAGGAGGTGAAGCGCCGCGGCCACAGCATCGGCAACCACACCATGCACCATCTGAAAGGTATGTCATCGAGCCGACACCGCTACCTTCACGATGTGTCGGAAGCTGATGCCCTAATCGGGTCGACGCTGTTCAGACCACCACACGGACTGCTCAAATGGAAACAAAGCCACGCCATACGCAACAAATATAACCTGGTGATGTATGACGTGGTGACCCGCGACTACTCGCGCAAAATCACTCCGGAACGGGTGCTGGCCAATGTGCGCAATCTCACCCGCAACGGCTCCCTAATCGTGTTTCACGACTCTTTGAAGGCTGAAGCCAACCTTCGCGCGTCGCTTCCTCAAGCCATCGAATGGCTCCTGGCCGAAGGCTATGAACTCAGGGCAATACCAATGTAGCGCCGAATGGCTGCGATCTCTGGCCGCCGAGGCCGGAGCATCGGCCTGCGGAGTTGCAGAAGCCATTGAGGTAAGCCCTGAGGCAGCGGCCATGTATGCCCGATGGGTCGCAGCGGGGCGGCATGCCGGTATGGACTACATGACCCGCTACGACGATGTGCGCTCCGATCCAAGACTGCTGCTTCCAGGCGCCCGATCACTCATTGTCTGCGCCTTCAGCTACTTCACCGACACCCCCTTTCTGCTACCGATCTCACTCTATGCCCGCGGGCGTGACTATCATGAAGTGATCCGCACACGGCTCACAGCCATGGCCGACAGGATCGCCACAACACATGGCGGAGAGACCCGAATATGCATCGACACGGCCCCACTGCGCGAGCGCTATTGGGCACAGCGTGCCGGCCTCGGGTTCATCGGACTCAACAACCAGCTGATAGTGCCGGGAACGGGCAGCTACGTATTCTTAGGCACAATCCTCTGGACTGGCCACGCGGAGCCTACCGCTCCGACCACACACGATTGCGGGCGATGCGGACGATGCGTGGCGGCATGTCCGGCCCATGCACTCAGCGCCGACGGGCGCGGACTCGACGCACACCGCTGTCTGAGCTATCTCACTATCGAACACAGGGGCGAATTTCCGAACGGCACAAATCTCTGCGGACACCTCTATGGCTGCGACGAATGCCAGCGCGTGTGTCCCCACAACCGCGGCGTAACTCCGACCTCAATTTCAGAATTTTACCCCACGGAGGCACTTGCCACTCTGACTCTTGACAAAGTGTCGGCCCTGACCCAACCGGAATTTTCCACCCTTTTCCGTCACTCGGCGATAAAACGCACCAAACTCGCGGGACTGCAACGCAACGCCGCTTCCCTCCACAAAAACGACTAAGCCACATGACCCGATATACACCGTGGCCATGTGGCTTCGCCTTAGAGGTTATTTAATAATAGTTTTCTTATTTGACGTTTACTTTGACAGCTCCGGCAGGTGTGACTACCACATAAGTGCCGGCGGCCTTGACGCTCACTACGTCTGAGCCGTTTGCCACAAGTACTCCGTTGATAGTATATACTGCGATAGCGCCGTCATAACGGATATCACGGCCATCAACCACCAGAGTATCATCTGCAACAGCTACAGAGCCAACTCCGGCAAAGTTTCCGGTCCAACCGCTATAGGTGTATATGCCATTGTTGATCAGCTGCAGGTCCTTGGTCTGGTAGACATTGTTGAACACAACCATCGGCTGCACCAGAGGCAATTCTGTTTCAAATTCATACTTCCAGATCGAGTAAGCTCCTGGCGCTTTGATCTCATCGGTTTCAGTCATCACATTTCCGGGCCACTTGGCTGTGATTTCCATATTATTCTGGCCTGCGTCCCAGATATAACAGTAGATAGGATCATAGAGATAATTGGTATCGTGCACATAATAAATGCAATAGACATACTTCTGATCATTGCCACCGGCCGACTGCGACTCGATACGATAGATTTTCCAACCATCTACAGCTTTATATGCTCCAGTCGAAGCGCCAGGCACGTATATCACAACATAATCACTGAAGGAGATGCTTGACTCGACAACAGGGGGCGCCACTGCATTACATGTCACTTTGGTCACATCCGGCAATGAGATATATGTTATATACTTCACGGTTGCGGGAATCACCAGTTCTGTGATACCAACGAGATTAATGAAGTTTCCGATAGAATTGACCTCATAGGCCATTCCGTTTTCGTCAACAACTTGTTCCGGAATCTCCAGCAGACTGCCTTCGGGAGCGTAATCGCCTTGCGAAACCGACACATCATATCCGTCAACTGAAACGCATTCCATTCCGTTTGCAGTATAGAAGAGATAAAAATCATGACCTGCGCCCACATAATCATAGTTGAAGGTGGTGCCATCAGCAGTTTTAGCATGGATAGTGGTCATGATGAAGTCGCTGGTCTGCACAAGTATCACACCAGAGCCGGAAATGCGCAGCAGAGACGGGTCATCGCAGCTCCATTCAACATTTCCAGTGTAAACCTCATTATTTACTACCAGTCGGGCCTGCCAACGCTGACCAAAATCAAGAGCGGGTATCGGCATAATATATGATGTGCCATCCGAGACTGTCACTGAGCATTTTGCCGAAATGCCGTTGACAGTAGTCGCTGTAACGACTGCCGAGCCATTGGCTTTAGCTGTGACCACGCCATCATCGTCAACGGAAGCTACATTTTTATTATCGATCGTCCATGTCAGAGGGCCGGCTGAGTCCCACGGTTCAAATGACACTTCAAGCGCAGCAGTTTCTCCGGGTTTCAGCGTTATCGATGACGGATAAATGGATATTTCAACAGGTACTACCGGAGGCACTTCAGCAAACACCACTTTCACGTTGACATCGCCGGTTACCGCTTTTATCGTTGCCGAAGACTCAAACTTGACGGTTGATCCGCCCATGGTGTATTCAGCCGATTTAACCACATAGCCATCATCAGGACGGGCTATGATAACTAATTCATCATCCTGGTTAACTGTGACGCTGCTGTTTGTTGAGCCATTGATCGACACTGATCCATAACCCTCTTTAGTCACCGTCACTTTATATTTGTTGACTGCAGGCAATGTGTTGAACTTGCTGAAGTTCTTCCAGCAAGTTGCGTTCTTATATTCATTTTCAGCACCGTCGGGCACCTTAAGAGTGGCGGTGGAATATGTTGTTGATGAAAAAGTTGACGCATATGCGGTCGGAGCCTTTTCATTTTTCGACGTAACAGTGGTGATGGCATCACAACCCTGGAAGGCATTTGCGCCCACCTTCGTCATATTAGCTGGAAGAGTAATTTCCGACAGGCGTGAGCAGCCGGCAAACATGCAGTCGGCTATGCAGCTCACAGAAGAGAGGATAGTAACCTCATAGAGAGTGGTATTTTCGCCAAACACATATTCCGAGTCAGTGCCGCTGTATTCAATGTCACGGCCAAGAATGAATGTTCTGACAGGTGCGTCGACAAACAAACGGTCACCTATACGCAACTGATCCGCACCAGCTTCAAACTCAACTGTGGTGAGCTTAGGACATGCGAAAAACACACCATCACCCATCGTCACAACTGAACCGGGAATCTTCACCGACGAGAGAGTCTGACAGTCGCTGAATGCATCATCCTCTATAGATTGCAGATTTGACGAGAAAACAACTTTATCGAGCACATCACATGAATAGAATGCCGAGTTTTTGATCTCTATAATGTTACTCAAATCGATGGTACGCAAGTTACGACACTTGTAGAAACTATTAGTTTCAACCACATTCACACGTGGAGGCATGGTGAAATCACTCAGTTTGAAGCATGAATTAAATGCATTGCTTCTGATCGTTTCAACCGTTTCGGGGAGTTTCAGTGAAGTCAAAGTCTCACAGCTCTGGAAAGCACGCTGGCCTATCTCTGTCAGGCCAGTGGCCACTGTGACATTGACCAATACCTTACAATCACGGAAAATAGACTCCGGAAGTTTGGAGCATGTCGATGTGATCTTCACCGTTTTCAGTCCGGACTGTCCACGGAATGCGCCGTTGGTGGACACGCAGTTGAGTGTACGTCCAAGAGTCACGGATTCAAGCAATGACTCGGAGAAGTTACCATCGTCATATTTCAGAGGAGCTTCCGAATCTGCGAATGTCACATTTTTCATGCCTGAACAATTCGCAAATGCAGCATTGCCAATCTCTGTCACTGATCCGGTGATCACTATATTGTTAAGTGCCGAACATCCGTCGAAAGCGTTGGCGGCAATCGTCTGCACTGATACTGGCAAATCTATGGTTGCCAACTTTACGCATTGCTTAAATGTAGCAATCTTGATCTCCTTAAGTGCCGATGAAAGCTCTACAGAAACCAGCGAGCTGCAACCTTCAAATGCACTCTGGCCAAGTTCGGCCACAGAGTTACCCAGCGCAACAGACGTGAGTTTCGAGCAATCTTGAAAAGCGCCATTACCGATGCTTCTGATTTTCGATGGCAACTCTATGGCATTAAGGCTCCGGCAATTAAAAAATGCCTGATCACCAATTGTGGTTATGCGGGAGCTCACATCAAGATTCGCCAACTTGGTGCAATTGGCAAACGCACGGTTCTTGATCTCTTCCAGATAAGAGCTAAGAGTGACATTCGACAGTGATGTACATCCCTCAAAAGCCGATATACCAATCGAAGTCACTCGGTTAGGGATTTCAATACCGGTCAACTTTATACAGTTCTGGAATGCTCCATCGTCAATCAAAGTCACGCTGTTGGCTATCTCGATTGAAGTCAGACGATCGCCACTGTAGACCGACTCCAACGGTTCGGCAAAGGCATTCTTGCCGATCTGCTTAACCGAATAAGTTCGTGACTGATATTCAATCGACGACTCAATGTTGATAGCACCGGAATAATGTTTGCCACTGGGAGGTGCGGCCACAGACACATCCAGACTGTTACCGATGCGATCATAGTAGATGCCGTCGACTTCGAAATCAGCCGCAGACACGACGCTACCGCCCAGACACATCAACGATGCGAAAAGGAAAAAAGCTTTCTTCATGAAGATTTGGGTTAGTTTGAAAAATGTTTTATCTACAAAGGTAGATCATAAACATTTACCCCCCCCAATTAACATTCATTAACTATAGCTGTAACCGATTAGTCACATCCGCCGAACGGATTCAGATAGAACAGGCGGGTGGTGGCTCTGGTGGTGGCAGTGTAGAGCCAGCGATGGAAGTCGAGTCCGGTCAGAGCTTCCGGAGCTATGGATCCGAGATCCACGATCACGTTGCGCCACTGTCCGCCCTGCGCCTTATGGCAAGTTACGGCATAAGCATATTTCACCTGCAGGGCCTGAAAGTGTGGATTGGTGCGGAGAGCCTTCATCCGGACGCCATGAGGCGTGGACTCAGTGAAGAGCTGCGGATCGGAATAGACTCTCTCAAACAGCTGCTGTTGCTGCTCGCCTGTCAATGCCGGCGAGTCAGAAGTCAGGCACTCCAATATGATTTTGCAGTCTATTTCAACGGAGGCATAGGCCACGGCAATCCTCACGTCGGCAAAGCGGAAGCCATAGCGGTCTTCAAATCCGTAGATTCTGACCACTCTGGCCGTGTCGCCGTTGGCAATAAAGTCGATCTCCTTGACTGTCGCAGCCCAATGATAATTGTTTTTGGCCACAAGCAGCAGGTCATCGCGACACAGCTCCTCATCCCGCCCGAGAATGCGTTGCCTCACTGCAAGATTGAACTGAGTGGCACGCCAGTTGGCGCGTGTCACAATGATTGTTTCATCAATTCCATCATCGGCATATGCTTCAGAGAGCAGATCCTCCAGCTCTTCGCCCGGCAGGGCCACCACATCATCAAACCCACGGAAATAAAGCTTTGGCTCAGGAAGCGGGCTAATGCGCATGGCGCGGCGCATCATTGTGGCGTTGAAGAGTATGCCGCTCGATTTGGCCTGACGCACTGTGTCGGTGAGCAGAGCCCGGCTCACCCGCAATCCATATGATTTCAACACGGCGGGATTCAGCGCAGGAGAGTCATCACAGCCCACAGGAGGCAACTGGGCGGTGTCGCCAAGCAGTATCAGACGGCAATTGCGTCCGGTGTAGACGTAGTGGATAAGATCGGTCAGCAGATCCGTGCCGTCAGCTCCCGATCCGATCATCGAAGCCTCGTCGACGATAAACACGGTGTTAGCGTGGGTATTGTCCATCACTGCTGCAAACGGGCGCCCTTGCGACGGTGGTCTGTAGATTTTGCGATGGATGGTCGAGGCGGGAAAACCGCTGTAGGCAGCAAAGACCTTGGCCGCTCTGCCCGTCGGGGCCATCAGCACGGAAGCGATGCCAACCTCGCGCAGGGTGCGCACAAGTGATCCGGTCAGCGAAGTTTTGCCGGTGCCCGCATAGCCGCAAAGCACAAACACCGAGTCGCTCGGCGTGGACCTTCCGCAAAAGCGTGTCAACGCCGCTATCACCTGCACCTGTTGGTCGTTGGCCACATAGGGCAGGTTCATCAGCCATCTCTCGGCAAATTCCGCGCCTGTCATACAAAAAAAATCGGGGGATCACGCAGTCTGCGCCGCGCATATCCCCCGTAAAATTCATTTTCCGATTATTTCAGACTCCATTCAAAACCGCCATCCTTAGTGTCCTTGACCGAAAAACCGATTTCGGCCAGACGGTTGCGGATAAGGTCGCCTGTGGTCCAATCCTTGCGGGCTTTCGCTTCCGAGCGGATCTGCAACAGCAGATCGACAGCCTGCTCATAAGGCTTTAAATTCTCTCCTGCAGCAGCTCCTTCAGGCATTATGCCGAGGATTTCAAACAGGAAAGTGCCGAAGAGCGACTTCATCTCATCAATGTCGGCCTGGGTGGCAGTGGCGTTTCCGTCATTGACCTGATTGATCAGGCGGCACACGTCAAAGAGGTGGGCGATCACAATCGGGGTGTTAAGATCATCGTCCATCGCCTCATACATTTTCTCGCGATATCCGCTCACATCGATGGTGCTTTCTGCCGCCGGCTTCAGTTCAAGCAGACGCTTGTAGCCTTCAAGCATGCGCTTGAGCGCTTTTTCCGACGCCTTCAGGGCATCGTTGCTGAAGTCGAGAGTGGACCGATACTGCGCCATCAGTATAAAGAAGCGGATGGTCATCGGCGAATAGGGTTGATCGAGCAGCGGGTGAGTGCCGTCGAAGAACTCCTGCAGAGTGATGAAGTTGCCGTATGACTTGCCCATCTTCTTGCCGTCGATGGTGATCATGTTGTTGTGCATCCAATATTGCACAGCCTCATGACCCCTGTGGGCCACCGACTGAGCAATTTCACACTCATGGTGGGGGAATATCAGGTCCATACCGCCGCCATGGATGTCGAAAGTGTCGCCGAGATACTTCTCGCCCATGGTAGAGCACTCGAGGTGCCATCCGGGGAATCCTTCGCTCCAGGGGCTCGGCCAGTGCATGATATGCTCGGGCGAGGCCTTTTTCCAGAGAGCGAAATCGAGGGGATTGCGTTTCTCATCCTGTCCGTCGAGTTCGCGGGTGGTGCTCAGCAGGTCGTCGATGTTGCGGCCCGACAGTTTGCCGTAATGATGGTCGGCATTATATTTGGCCACATCGAAATAGACCGAACCCTCGCTGACATAGGCGTAGCCTGCGTCAATGATGCGCTGCACATAGTTGATCTGCTCGATTATATGCCCGGAAGCATGAGGTTCTATCGAGGGGGGCAGCACGCCCAGGCGGGCCATTGACTCATGGTAGCTGTTGAGATAGTGCTGCACCACCTCCATCGGTTCAAGCTGTTCGATGCGCGCCTTTCTTGGCGACTTTATCCTCGCCCGAATCGGCATCATGCTCAAGATGGCCCACATCGGTTATGTTGCGCACATAGCGCACCTTGTAGCCGAGATGGCGCAGATAGCGGAAAAGGATATCGAAAGTGATAGCCGGACGCGCATGGCCCAAGTGTGCGTCGCCATAGACGGTAGGCCCGCACACATACATGCCCACTCTGCCGGGCACCAATGGTTTGAACAGCTCTTTCTGTCGGGTCAACGAATTATAAATCAGCAATGATTCACGCATATTGTTTGGAAGGGTTGGTCAGGGGGTGTTAGTAAAGTCAGAAGTGTGAAGTCACCGGACTCCACACTTCCATTGATCAGTTCCGGTCTACGCCTCAGGCGTTGCCACCATCCATGAAGGGATTGGGTATGCCACCGGCGGGATTCATGCCAGCTTTGGGTGCGCGGGGTTTGATCTCACCGAAAGTCTGCTCGTAGCGCTGCACGTTTTCAGCGAGTGCGTGGAGAAGATTCTTGGCATTCTCGGGAGTCATGATCACGCGAGTCTGCACACGTGCCTGAGGCATGTTGGGCACGGCCTGTATGAAGTCCATGAAGAATTCGCTGCCGCTGTGGGCAATCATAGCCAGGTTGCAATAGTTGCCTTTGGCCACTTCGGGTGAGAGTTCTACTTTTATCTCTTGCTGGGGTTTCTGTTGTGCCATAATTTATTTAAGTGTTTTGGAGGTTAGGTTAATATGGTTAATCTATCAGTTATTTGTTCGTAATTTCAATCGACAGTCTTCTGGAATGTCAGGTTGTTGAGGTCGTGATCAGTATCTTTGATTTTGACTCTGATGCCTGTGACATCTGGGCGGCTCCATATGGTGTCGATATCCCATGAGGCATAGATCCGCTGATCGTACACAGCCACATCATTGTTGCTGCCACGCACAGTCAGATATAGTACAGGCACGGCATCTGACAATGTGGTGCTGTCTACCGCCATATCTATAACGCGTGTTCCTGTTGCAAATTGTGCCAAACAATCCAAATTGATGTAATGGCCTGTGCGCCACAATGAGTTCAGCTTGACTCTTTGAGTGTCCCACTCCGATTCATTGGCCATCATAGTAACCTGACCGCCATAGAGCTTGGCCACCTGACGAAGATAGATGTCACCGCTGACGTTGGGCTCGGCGTTTGTAGAATAGCTGATCAGAAGACGGCTGCCTACGGAGAGCTCAGTTTTCGGATCCCAGTCGGCCGTAAGAGTCACCATGGGAGAATCATTGAGGGCCTGATAGGTAAATGTAGTGACGCCGGATGAAGTTGTGCCTTCATAGGTCACAATATTGACCGCCACATATTTATCCTCCACTCCCGGCTCATTGGATGTGTTACACCCGACGAGAGCCGACAGCGCCGCCGGTGCGGCCAAAAGTAGCATCAGATTACGTTTCATAGTTGCGAAGTTACAAAAAATAAGATGTCTTTGTAGTTAAAAAACGTAAAATCAGCCCACGCCGACTGCTATTTCAGTAATTTTGCGATCAACATGATTGAGATCACCGATATACATAAAAGCTTCGGATCACTTGAGGTGCTGCGCGGAGTGAGCCTCGAGGTGGCCCGCGGAGAGATTGTGTCTATTGTCGGGCCCAGTGGCGCCGGCAAATCAACCCTGCTCCAGATCGCCGGATCGCTCGAGCGTCCCGACTCCGGCAAAGTGCGCATCAATGGCAAAGACCTGTTTTCGCTGAACGACACCCGCATGGCGGCATTCCGCAACTCCGAAATTGGATTTGTGTTTCAGTTCCACAGACTCCTGCCCGAGTTCAGTCTGCAGGAAAACGTGGCTCTTCCGGCTATGATCGGCGGCATGACCCACCATGAGGCGATGGCCCGTGCCCGCAAACTCATCAGCGATCTGGGTCTCGGCAGCAGAGCCGACCACCGCCCTTCGGAGCTTTCGGGAGGCGAGTGCCAGCGCGCGGCAGTAGCCCGGGCGCTCATCAACGACCCGGCCGTGATTCTGGCCGATGAGCCGTCAGGATCGCTCGACTCGCGCAACAAGGCCGACCTCCACCGCCTCTTTTTCGATCTCAGACAGGATCGCGGGCAGACGTTTCTGATCGTGACCCACGATGAAGGCCTGGCAGCCGACTCCGACCGTGTGATCCACATGGCCGATGGATCGATAACGCAATAAAGGAGAACGATCGTCCGTTATCATTGAGATGAAGACTCTCCATATTATTATATGTATGCTCCTGGCCATCGGCCTGTCGGCACCCGAAGCGGCAGCCTTCGGCCCCGAAACCTACACCAATCAGTCGGTGCTGGCCTCGGGACGTTGGGTGCAGGTGGCTGTGTCGGCCACCGGACCACACCGCATATCCGCCCGACAATTAGCCGAATGGGGATTCCGTGACCCATCCAAAGTGAGAATCTACGGTTCCGGCGGAGCCATAATCTCCGATGTGCTTTCGGCCGAGAACTATGTCGATGACCTGCCGCAGGTGCAAAGCTCGGCCGATGCTTCCGGCATAGTTTTCTACGCAGTAGGCCCGGTGCAGACCGCAATGAACCAATCAGGCATACTGACACATAAACGCAATGCCTACACATCCGTTGGCTATTACTACCTGACAGACTCCACCGACCTCGAGGCCCGTGGCTTTGACGATGGAGGCGATCCCGCCGATGGCCCGACAGCCTCCGACCAGGCTACGTCGCTCTTGCTCCACGAACTAGAACAGTCATCGCCGGGCAACTCCGGCAAACTTCTTGTGGGCGAGGATTTCGTCCACACGCGCACCCGCTCATTCGACTTCAACACCGCCGGACGTGTGGCCGGTTCGGGCGTCAGGCTCACCACATCGTTTGTAGTCGCCGCCCCGACAGCAAGCTCCATATCATTCACTGCAGGAGGCTCACCTCTTGCAGCCACAGCCAACGACCGCATCCCCGCTGCCTACAGCTCCGAAACCTACGGAGCGCAGACAACGACAACAAAGACTTTCGTCCCTGACAGCGACACCGACAACCTGCGCATAAGCATTACGTTCACACCGGGTGGCTCCGTGGTTAGAGCCAATCTCGACTACATGGAACTGAACTATACCCGCACCCTGTCGCTTCCCGGTTCTGGAGCCATCGAGTTCTGCTCGTCCAACCCCTCGCTCCGCATCAGCGGTAAAAACCCGGTGGTGTGGGACGTTACCGACCCGACAGACATCAAGGTGATGAACCTCTCGTCGGACGGTGCCTGGCGCAACCGCTACTCAGGCCAGCGCCTCTACGTGGCTTTCTCACAGTCGGCCACACTGCCACAGCCGTCATTTGCAGCAAACGTAGCCAACCAGAATCTCCACGCGCTGGAAACACCCGACATGGTGATAGTCACTCCAAGGGCATATGCCGAGGCAGCCAACCGTCTGGCCAACTTTCACCGCAACGATACCTACAATCCACTCACGGTCGAGGTGATCATGCTCGACAATCTGCTTCATGAATTTGGATCCGGAACGTTTGATCCGGGCGCCATACGCCGATGCCTGAAAATGCTCTACGACAGAGGCCAGCTCAAATTCGCCCTGATGATGGGCAAAGGCACCTTCGACAACCGCGCCATCACGGCCGTAGGCAAAGCTATCAAAGCGCCGATGCCGCTGTGGATCAGTGAAGCGAGCCTCACGGAGAGCTCATCATATTCCACCGACGACTACCTTGCATTCCTTGAAGATAACTCCGGACTACGTCCCGGCACCGACAAGCTGAGCGTGGCTCTCGGCAGGATACCGTGCACAACCGCGGCGGAAGCCACCCTGGCAGTGGAGAAGATCGAGCAGTATCGCTCGCGCATGCCCCGCAGCAGCTGGCGCAACAAAGTGCTGATGCTCGCCGACGACGGCAACCGGGGAATCCACATGACGCAGTCGGAAGAATTTTACGAAAACATGATTGCCGCCGACACGGCCTCAAGCCTCATCTACTCGAAGGTCTACATCGATGCCTATGAATGGAAAAACGGATCATTCCCGGTGGCACGTCAGGAATTTTACCGCAATCTTGATGACGGCTCCATGCTCTGGATCTATGTGGGACATGGATCAACGACAGCACTGTGCGGCGACAACATGGTGACCTATCTCGACATGTCGACCCAATTCTTCCTGCGACACTGGCCATTTTGCTACGCCGCTACCTGCTCGTTCTTGAAATGGGACACCGACATAGTGTCGGCGGCTGAAATGCTTTATTTCACCAAAGAAGGAGGAGTGATCGGAGCGATCTCAGCCCTGAGGCCCGTATATATAGCCATGAACGGCGGACTGACGGCAGCTTACGGAACAGAATTTGCCAAACGTGGCGCCGACGGACGTTTCCGCACAATGGGCGAAGTGTACCAGAGCGCGAAAAACGCCCGCGGCAATGACGAAAACAAGCTGCGCTTCGTCTATATGGGCGATCCGGCGCTCCACACCGTGCTCCCCTCCCCAACGATCAAAATCGATGCAGTCAACGGGGAAGCGGTGACCCCGGAATCACAGGTCACCCTTAAAGCCCGACAGCAACTCACCATCACAGGCACCATCTATAACGAAAAAGGTGAAAAATTCACCGGATTCAACGGAAGCATCTCGGCAACGCTCTACGATGCCGAGAAATCGGTGGTGTCGTTCGGGCGCGGCGATGACGGTGAACAGGTGGCATTCGATGTGCATGGCGACATGCTCTTCGCCACCGGAGGCGCCGTTACCGACGGCACCTTCTCGGTGAACGTGCAGATGCCATCGGACGTGGCCGACAACTTCCGGCCGGCAACGCTTAATCTTTACGCCTCGTCGGATTCAACGGACGCTATAGGCGTGTGCCGCGACCTTTACGTGTTTGGCTACGACGAAACAGCACCTGAAGATGTGACGCCCCCCGTGATCCACTCCATGAAGCTCAACCACGAGTCATTCTCCGATGGCGACAAAGTCAACCCGACGCCGATGCTGATCGCCTCTGTCAGCGACAACAGCGGCATCAACCTATCCACTGCGGGAGTGGGCCATCAAACCTCAGTGACCATCGACGGAAGCGTCACCTACTCCAACCTGTCGGGATTCTTCACCCCCGACCCGGATCCCGTGGCAGGAGCCATGTCCGGCACATTCGCCTACACACTCCCCGCCATGACTGAAGGACGCCACAGCATCAGACTACGAGTGTGGGACATAGCCGGCAACTATGCCGAAGAAACCGTCGAATGCAACGTGGTCAGCGACCTGGCTCCCAAAATCTTCGAGGTATACACCGATGCCAACCCAGCATCGACTTCGGCCTCGTTCTATGTGGTGCACAACCGTCCCGACGAACGGCTCACGGTGGAGGTGACAGTCTACAATCTGCTCGGGCAACCGATCTGGTCGTCAGAAACATCAGCGCGCAGCGACATGCACACCTCGGCGCCACTCATGTGGGACCTGACCGACTCGGCAGGACGACGCGTCAACCGCGGCATCTACATCTACAGAGCCACAGTATCTACCGCCGATGGCGAGAAGCACTCGACCGCATCACGCAAAATCGCAGTCACAGCACAATGATCAAACTGGAATCCAACATAGACAGGCAGCCGGCAGTGACAATCTACTGCGCATCATCACCGACTGCCCCGACCCACTTCACTGAAGCAGCCGAAACGCTAGGCAGACTATGCGCGGAAGCAGGACTGGCAACAGTCACAGGAGCAGGATCAAACGGACTCATGGGCGCCGTAGTGAGCGGCACCATCGGAGCCGGCGGCACCGCTATAGGCGTCATCCCTCAGTTCATGGTAGACCGGGGATGGTGCAATCCGTCAATGACCGAATGCCATATCACCGATTCGATGCACTCCCGCAAGCAGATGCTTGCCGACATGGGGCGTGGGGCCATAGCCCTGCCGGGAGGGATCGGCACAATGGACGAGCTCATGGACCTGCTCACAGCCAAACAGCTCGGTCTGTATGACCATCCCATCGTGATACTGAACATCGATGGATTCTGGAACCACCTGATCAGCCAGTTTGACCATGCCGATTCAGTCGGCATGATGCGCCACTCCGACATGAACAGCCACCTCTGGGAAGAGGCCACGACCCCCGAACAGGCAGTGGAAATAATCATCCGATCGCTATGACCTCCGTTGCCGAGACCTCCGACATTATATCCTCAGGGCTGATGCCCTCTCCACGGCAGATCCTGCCGGGCTACGATTCCGGAGTGCTGATCATGGCGATCGGAGCATTTCTGCTCGCCACCATAGGACTGATGGGCGCCCGCCGGTTATGGCACTCTTTTTTCCGCGGACTCACCCACTCAGGCCCCGCCGCCTCAGCAGCCGCCACCGCTGAAGCTACTACCGGCGAGCGCTGGTCAGTGACGGCAGCGCTTATCCAGACGTTCATGTGCGAAGGTCTGTTGCTCTTCTCCTATGCAGTGACCTCCCACTCCTACCCCATAGCCCCGCCTTCCTACCTGGAAGTAGCCCTCGTATGCTCAGGCATCTGCGCCCTGCTCTACTGCGTGCAATGGGCAGGATATGCCGCCGTGGCATATGCATTTGCCCCCCGCCCGGCCTCCGACACCAAAGCATGGCTGCGCGCCTTCGCGGCCACTCAGTCCATGCTCGGACTATGGCTCCTGCTCCCGGCGATCGGCTCACTCTTCTATCCAGCTGCCGTAAGCTGGCTATTCCAGCTATCCGTCGCTCTCTACGCAGCCGCAAGAATTCTCTTCATTATCAAGGGCTTTAGGATTTTTTACACAGATACATTTTCTTTCTTCTACTTTTTTTTGTACCTTTGCACCCTTGAATTGCTTCCCCTGCTGGCAGCCGCCACCTTGGTGATGCGTTCAATAAACTATGTTATAACATAAACACTCCTCAGTTCCTAACCAAGACGCTAAATTAGAATAGATTAGTGGAAATTAGAAAGATTTTGGTTTCTCAACCGAAACCCGCATCAGACAAGTCCCCATATTTTGAAATAGCTGCCAAATATGGCGTAGAGCTCAACTTCCTCCCTCTTATCAGAGTAGAAGGGCTGTCTGCCAAAGAATTCCGCCAGCAGAAGATCTCCATACCCGATTACACGGCTGTGATCTTCACCGCGCGAGGTGCTGTCGATCACTTTTTCCGTCTTTGCGAAGAGATGAGATATCAGGTGCCCGACACATTCAAATATTTCTGCTCGTCAGAATCAATCGCACTCTATCTACAAAAATACACACTCTACCGCAAACGCAAAATCTTCCATGGTCCGACTGGCAAATTCGAGGATCTGATCCCGATACTGCAGAAGCACCATAAGGAAAACTATATCTTCGCCGTCAGCGATGTCAACAAAGACAGCCTGGCCGGCCTTGAAAAGAGCAAGCTACGCTACACAAGAGCCATCATGTACCGCACAGTCGCCAACGAGATCCCCAAAGAGGAGATCATGGGTGACGACATGATCATCTTCTTCAGCCCGGAAGGGATCAAGGCCCTTCTGAAAAACATGCCAGACTTTGAGCAGGGCGACAAGAAGATCGGATGCTTCGGCGCTGTAACCGCCCAAGCTATCCGCGATGCAGGCTTGCGCCTCGACATGGAGGCTCCCACCGCCAAAGCGCCGTCAATCACGGCCGCACTCGACCAGTATCTGGCCGAAGTGAACGGCCCTGCCGGCGAGTGACCCCGCCTCTCTGACCACAGCTCTCCTTCCCCCGTATGACTGGACTGAAACTATACAAGAGCGAAAAACTTTGCTCTAAAACCGGCATTGACGCCCTGTTTGCTTTCCGTGGCAAAGGGGCGATTGCCTTTCCTGTGCGCATGGTGTGGCGTGAAGCCCCGGAGCGCACTCGCGGCAGCCGGGTGCAGTTTCTCATATCCATACCCAAGAAAAGATTGCGCCACGCTGTGGACAGAGTGGCCATGCGCCGCCGCATCCGCGAAGCCTACAGGCTCAACCGTGACCTGATACCCGACTCCGCTTCTCCGATCGATGTGGCCTTTATCTACGTGTCGCAAGACCTGCAGCCCTACCGCCGCGTAGAGTCGGCAATACGCAGATTGCTGCCACAACTGCCTCAGACCGACAGAAACTGATGCGCCATCTGCTGATCATCCCTATCCGGCTCTATCAACTGCTGATCTCCCCGATGTTTCCACCGGCATGTCGGTTCACGCCCACATGCTCGCAATATGCCATTGAGGCACTGCGCAAACATGGCGCGATCAAAGGTTCCTGGCTTGCCATCAGGCGAATACTTCGTTGCCATCCATGGGGAGGCAGCGGCTATGACCCGGTACCATGATCCCGGACGTCAGCGACATCCACACCCATAATCCGGCCGCGGACAACGCCGTGATCAATCTGGCTCCAGGCATGACCTTGAGGCCAGGCGCACTTTATTCGGCCGGCATCCATCCATGGTGGGCCGTGGCCGACTTCAGCTGGGTGGAGCGGATGGCAGAGAATCCTCAGGTGGTCATGATCGGGGAATGCGGCATCGACCGGCTGCGGGGAGCACACCCTATCGGGCAACAACTTGACATGCTGCGGCGTCACGCCGAACTGGCCGAACGCGTAGGCAAGCCGCTGCTACTCCACGTGGTCAGAGGCTATGGCGAAATCATGGCCCTGCACAAGCAGATCAACCCCTCGCAGCCTTGGATCATCCACGGATTCCGCGGCAAACCGCAGTTAGCCAAACAGCTCACTGACATGGGCATACACATATCTCTCGGCAGCAAATTCAACGCAGATGTGCCATCCGTGGTACCACCCGGAATGCTCCATCACGAAACAGACTGAAGAGGCCTTCATATTTGCAAACGTAAACAGAAAAACGAGCTGAGAATCAGCGCCGTTTAGGGTGTTGATAACTTTTTGGCAAAAAATTATTCAGTTTCGTAAATTTTCTAAGGGATTTTTAGTAATTTTGAGGTCTAAAACACATGTTGCCAAAATGTCGGAGTCACAGGTTTATCACATACCGGCCCTATTGCCCGAGGTACTCGACGCGCTTGAGGTGCGTCCCGACGGCATATATGCAGATGCCACGTTCGGTGGAGGAGGCCATTCCCGCGCTATCTTCAACCTACTCGGTCCAGCAGGACATCTCTACAGTTTTGATCAGGACGAGGAGGCTGTGGCCAACGCATGGTCAGATCCTAAGTTCACCATCATCCATGGCAATTTCCGGTTTATCCACCAATATCTGCGCTTTTACGGAGTAACCGGCGCCGATGGCATCATGGCCGATCTCGGCGTGTCGTTCCACCACTTCGACGACCCCTCGCGCGGATTCTCTTTCCGTTTCAGCGGACCGCTCGATATGCGCATGAACCGCCGTGCCGGCACATCGGCCGCAGCCCTGATAGCCGACGCATCGGAAGAGCGCCTCACCGAGATTTTCAAACTCTACGGAGAGCTGCGTCAGGCTTCGCGTATTGCGCGCGCGATCGTACAGGCACGCACATCGCAGCCGATCGACACCATCGAACGGCTTCTTGAAGTCACCAGACCTCTCATCAACCCTAAAAACGAGAAAAAAGAGCTGGCACAGCTGTTTCAGGCTCTGCGCATCGTGGTCAACGACGAGATTGCGGCGCTGCGTCAGTTTCTCACCCAGGCCCTTGAGTCACTCAAACCGGGCGGGCGACTTGTGATCATCACCTACCACTCCCTCGAAGACAGACTTGTCAAAAACTTTATGCGCACAGGCAACGTGGAAGGCCGCGAAAACAAAGACTTCTACGGCAAATCACTTGCCCCGCTTCGTCTGATCAACAGCAAACCAATCGTGGCGTCGGCAGAAGAGATCGAAACCAACCCACGATCCAGAAGCGCAAAAATGCGCGCGGCAGTCAAGATTCAGTAACACTCATCCTCTCCATCCATGTCCGACAGAAAAGATTCATTTATCACCCGCGCAATACACGGACGCCTGCTGACGGGGTCGATGTTCACCCGCTATTGGTGGCAGTTTCTCGTGATACTGGCCATGCTGCTCGTCTACATCACCAACGTGTTTTCCTGCCGTAGCAAAATGGAGAACATAGCCAGGCTGCAGGATCGTCTGATCGTGGTGCAGACCGAGAGCATGAGAGTGCGCGGCGCCTACATGAGCCGCATCCGCGAGAGTGAGATGCGTGACCGGCTCGACTCCATGAATCTGCACCTGTCTGTCCAGCAACAGCCTCCATTCAGAATCAAACTCAACGAATAAATGTCAGCAGTAAGGAAAAGCCATAAACCGAAACGGAGCAAGCACGCCAGCATCATGGCGCGCTACCTGATCATTACCGCCGGCATTCTGCTCGTGGCCTCCTACATCGCGTTCTGCCTGTTCCAGAACACGGTGCTCCATGCCGACAAATGGAACCAGAAAGCTTCGCTCGAACTGTCGCGTTCGAGCAAGGTGCTCTATCCCGACCGTGGTGACATACTCGCCGACGATGGCACCGTGCTTGCCACAACAATGCAATACTACACCGTCAGGATCGACTTCGGATCAGAAGCCTTCAGATGGAAAGAATACGTCGCAGCTCTCGACTCGCTGGCCCAGGCCATGCAGGCCCATTTCCCCATCAAAGGAGGAGTTGAGGCATGGGCCGACTCATTGCGCGCACCTCTGCGCCGTGCCGAAAACGGCAAGAAATCGCGGTCATGGAGGCTGATCAAGAACATCACCAATGCCGACTACCGCCAGATCCGCAATAACTTCCCGTTTTTCCACTGGCTCAATTCAGCCCGCTGCGGCATTATCCGCGACAAAGTCAAACGCCGGCGCAACCCCTATGGCGACATGGCCAAACTCAGCATCGGTGTGGTCAGCGAGCATCCTGACGGGCAGATCCACGGCATGTCAGGACTGGAATATGCACTCGACTCGCTGCTTTTCGGCAAGCCGGGCGTCAATAAGCTCGTGAACTTCACCCGAGGCATCGGCAACTGGACCGATATACCCGCCGTCAAAGGCTACGATGTGGTGTCGACCATCAACGTGCAGATGCAGGATATACTTGAAAACGCTCTGCTTGACCGCCTGCAATATTCAAGAGCCGAATGGGGCACGGCTGTGCTCATGGAAGTTGAAACCGGCGAGATCAAAGCGATATCGAACTTCGAGGAATATCCGCTCGGCTCCGGATCGGGACATTACGTCGAGGCCCGCAACCGCGCCGTGATGAGATTCGAGCCCGGATCAGTGGTCAAGACCCTGAGCATGATGATCGCCGTCGATGACGGCATTGTCAAGGACACCGCTGAAGTGATTCCCATCGGTGCGTCCTACCGTGCTTTCGGTCAGGGCAAGCCGATCACCGACTCCCACTTCAACTCAGCACTGACTGTCACCGGAGTGCTTGAGGAATCATCAAACATCGGCATGGCCCGCATCATATGCAGAGCCTACAACGACCCTAAAGCATGGCATGACAGAGTCAAGCGCCTCGGATTCCTCGAACCGCTCAACTCCGGAATCGGCGAAGAACGAGCAGCTTACTTTCCAGTCGTGCCCATCAAGGCGGGCGGACTCGTCACCCTGTCGCGCCAGTCCTACGGCTATGCCACTGAAATCCCGCCGCTCCACACCCTGAGCATCTACAATGCCATAGCCAACAACGGCAAATACGTGCGCCCCCGACTGATCAAAGCCTTACGCCGCGATGATTTCGACTCCATCGTCCCGGTGGACTACATCAGACCACAGGTTTGCTCAGAGCGCACAGCCTCCATCATGCGCGCCATGCTCACCAAGGTCGTGGCCGGGTCAAGAGGCACAGCCAGAGCACTGCGCAACCCATATGTGAGCATAGCCGGAAAGACAGGCACATGCTACAGCGTCGACTCCATAACCCACAAATACGACACGTCGCGTAAACGTCTCGCTTTCTGCGGCTTTTTCCCTGCCGACAAACCCAAATACAGCTGTGTGGTGCTGATCTACCATCCACGTGAAAACGCAATGGGAGCAGCATCCACCTCAGGCACAGTGCTGAAAAACACGGCGCTGGCGCTATATTCGCGAGGCCTTCTCGACAACCGCAGCGACTACCACACCGATGCCCCGCAGAACCCGGCGCCGCCTACTCTATTCACGAGCGCAGACTCCCGCCTGTCGTCAGTGTTTGACGCTGAATTTGGCATCAAGGCCTCCAGATTCAAAGCCCCGGCACAAACGGCCGGAGGCACTGTGCCCGACGTCCTCGGCATGGGACTTCGCGAAGCCGTGGCCGTGATCGAACACTCACGCTTCAACGTGAACTTCCAAGGCTCCGGTCACGTTAGCTCTCAGGACCCACGTCCTGGCACTCCGCTCTCGCGAGGTGGCACCATCACAATCAAATTAACAGAATAATCACGTCATCCAGATCCAGAGATATATGAAGCACCTCCTTGAACTGCTCCGATCCTCACGCGTAACCCGCACCATCGGGCCAAAAAATCCAGAGATAACAGAAATCACATTCGACTCCCGCAAAGTCACACCCGGATCGCTCTTCGTGGCGATCAGAGGCACATCGGTCGACGGCCATACCTTCATTCCGCTGCTCGAGCCATCGGGTGTAGCGGCGATCGTGTGTGAAAATCTGCCTGAAAAGATGTCGCCCCACATCACCTATGTCGTGGTGCCCGACTCCTCCGTGGCCCTTGGTGAGATAGCCTCTGAATGGTATGACCACCCCTCACGGAAACTGAAGCTGGTCGGCGTGACCGGCACAAATGGCAAGACCACCACTGCCACGCTCATCTATGAGATGGCCCGTCTGCTCGGCCACAAGGCAGGTCTGCTCTCCACCGTCTGCAACTATGTCGAAACCACTCCCATCCCGACCAACCACACCACGCCCGACCCCATCAGCATCAACCGGCTGCTCGCGGCAATGGTGGAGGCCGGATGCACATATGCCGCCATGGAGGTGAGCTCTCACGCCGCACACCAGCACCGCATAGCCGGGCTGAACTTTGCCGGCGGCATCTTCACCAACCTGACCCGCGACCATCTGGACTATCACAAGACCGTCGAGGCATATCTCAAGGCCAAGAAATCATTCTTCGACGTCCTCCCGTCCTCGGCCTTCGCCCTGACCAATGCCGACGATAAGGTTGGCCTTGTGATGCTTCAGAATTGCGCGGCCGACCGCCGCACCTACTCCCTGCGCTCAATGGCCGATTTCCGTGGACAGATCATCGAAAGCCGCATTGACGGCACACTGCTGAGCCTGAACGGACAGGAAGTTGAGACTCTGTTCACCGGCAAATTCAATGCCTACAATCTGACAGCAGTCTACGGTGCATGCCGACTGCTCGGCTGGGACGACGATGAGGTGATACGCAACATCAGCCGGCTCGTGCCCGTATCCGGACGCTTCCAGGCCTTCCACTCTCCGAAAGGAGTCACCGCGATCGTGGACTATGCCCACACTCCCGATGCCGTAGTCAATGTGCTTCAGGCCATTCACGAGGTCAACCCTCAACGGGTGATCACCGTAGTCGGCGCCGGAGGCAACCGTGATGCCGGAAAACGCCCGATCATGGCCGCCGAAGCCGTCAGACTGTCCGACCATGTGTTCCTCACCTCCGACAATCCCCGCTTTGAGGATCCGAGAGCGATTCTCGCCGACATGGAGGCCGGACTCACCGACAGCGAGACAAGAGCCAAAGCGACCGTCATAGTCGACCGCCGTGAAGCGATCAAGGCCGCAGCCGCCATGGCGCTGCCCGGCGACGTGATACTCATCGCCGGTAAAGGGCATGAGGATTATCAGGAAATTGAAGGGGTTAAACACCACTTTGATGACCGCGAAGTGATCACCGAAATATTTGCTGCCCAAGCCTGATGCTCTACTACCTTTTTTCCGGAATCGGACTCTGCGGCGAAACCTTCGCCAGACTATCCGGATATGTCACTGTGCGCTCAGTGGCCGCTTTCATTGTGGCGCTGCTGTGTGCCACTATTCTTGGCAAACGTGTGATACGCAGGCTCCAGATGATGCAGATGGGCGAGATAGTGCGCAACCTCGGACTTGAGGGACAGGTGAGCAAACAGGGAACTCCCACCATGGGAGGCATCATCATAATCCTTGCCATCGTGATCCCATGCCTGCTGTTTGCCAATCTCGGAAGCATCTACATGGTGCTGATGATCATCTCAACAATCTGGCTCGGCGCCCTCGGGTTTGCCGATGACTACCTGAAATTCAAGCGCCACAACAAAGATGGAATGTCGGGAAAATTCAAAATCATCGGTCAGGTTGGACTCGGACTCATAGTTGGCCTGACAATGATGTGGAGTCCTGACATAACAATCAGAGAGAACACCTCATATGCCATTGCCTCCGACACATCCGAAGTAGTCGAAGTGATCAACGAGGGAGCCAACGTGAAGAGCACAGTCACCACGATCCCCTTCGTCAAAAACAACAATTTTGAATACTCCATGCTCACCTCCTGGATGGGTGACTATGCAGAAACCGGCGGATGGATCCTATTTGTGTTCGTGGTTATCCTCGTGGTGGCCGCCACTTCCAACGGAGCCAATCTGACCGACGGAATAGATGGCCTCGCCACCGGAGTCAGCGCCATAATCGGTGTGGCCCTGCTGATCATGGCATATCTAGGGTCAAACATCATCTACTCCACCTATCTCAATATCATGTTCATACCCGGATCGGAGGAGCTGGTGGTGTATATGGCGGCCTTTATTGGCGCTCTTATCGGATTTTTATGGTATAATGCCTTTCCGGCTGAGGTGTTCATGGGCGACACAGGGTCGCTCACCCTCGGCGGCATCATCGCGGTGTTTGCCATTCTGATCCACAAGGAGCTTCTGATACCTCTGCTATGCGCCGTGTTCTTCATCGAAGATCTATCGGTGATGATCCAGACCAGCTATTTCAAGTTCACCAAAAAGAAATATGGACAGGGACGCAGAGTGTTCAAAATGGCTCCGCTCCACCATCATTTTCAGAAAAACGCCCAACCCGGAGCGCAAGTGCTGCTCAACACCCCGGCCCAAGGCATCCATGAAGCAAAGATCACCATCCGCTTCTGGATCATATCTATAATTCTCGCAGCACTGACTTTTGCAACCCTCAAAATCAGATAACAATCACTATGTCACAAGATAAAAAGCGTCTGGTAGTGCTCGGCGGAGGAGAATCCGGCGTCGGTGCCGCCATTCTCGGCAAAGACAAAGGATATGACGTGTTTCTCTCCGACTGCGGCACCATTGCCGAACATTTCCGCAGGCAGCTGGATGAAGAGGGAATCCCCTATGAACACCAGCACCACACTCCAGAACTGATACTCAATGCTGATGAGGTAGTGAAAAGCCCTGGCATCCCTCCGACAGCCCCCCTTGTCAGCCAGCTTATAGCCAAAGGGGTGCCGGTAATCTCGGAAATTGAGTTTGCCGGACGCTTCACCGACTCGAAGATGGTGTGCATCACCGGATCCAACGGTAAGACCACCACGACGATGATGATATTCCACATACTCCGTTCGGCTGGCATTGATGCCGGTCTGGCAGGCAACGTAGGACGCTCGCTGGCACTCCAGGTAGCCCGTGAGCCTCACGCCGTCTATGTGGTGGAGCTCAGCAGTTTCCAGCTTGAGAACATGTATGACTTCAAGGCCAACATCGCCGTGATGCTCAACATCACCCCCGACCATCTCGACCGCTACGACTACAAGATGCAGAACTATGTCAACGCCAAGTTCCGCATCCTCCGCAACCTGACCCCGCAGGATGCCTTCATCTACTGGCAGGACGATCCCGTGATCAACCGACAGTTGCAGCAGATTGTCACTGAAGCGCGCCTGATCCCCTTTGCCGAAACCGAAGAGGAGAACACCCAGGCTTATGTCGATGCCGAAAACGAGCTGGTGATCAATGCCGAGAACTCGCCGATGGTGATGCCCCGCGCCGACCTTGCACTCAACGGCCTCCACAATCTCTACAACGCGATGGCTGCCGGACTATCGGCCTCTGTGCTTCACGTGAAAAACGATGACATACGTCGCGCCCTTTCAGATTTCGAGGGCGTGGAACATCGTCTGGAATACGTCGACACAATTGACTCCGTGCGTTGGATCAACGACTCAAAGGCCACCAACGTCAATTCCTGCTGGTATGCGCTTGAAAGCATGCCGGAGGAGAAATCCACAGTGTTGATTCTCGGTGGAAAGGACAAGGGCAACGACTATTCGGAGATTCTGCCACTGGTGCAGCGCAAAGTAACTGCCATTATCGCCATGGGGCTTCACAACGAGAAGATCGAGGAGTTTTTCTCCCCTCACGTCCCGGTGACATCCACCAACTCATTGGCCGACGCAATCGAGGCCTCGCGCAAGGCCGCCCGTCCCGGCGACACGGTGCTTCTGAGTCCGTGCTGCGCCAGCTTCGACCTGTTTCACTCATATGAAGAACGAGGTGACCTGTTCAAACAGGCAGTCAAAGCGCTAAAACAGGGTAATTGCTGATGGCATACAGGAAAACAACGTCACAGAACTCCACGGCACCGGCCATTGACTCGAACATCACGCCTGCTCAAAGCGAGGATGTGCAGGTGAATCCGCCCGACAACCACATCTGGGGAGTCTACGGCATGATCGTATTCCTATCGATTGTGGAACTCTACAGCGCCTCATCCTTCGAGATCTCGAAGCAGGGACTTTATAGTCCGCTGATCCGCCATGTCGGATTCCTGTTCATCGGCTTTCTGATGATACTCGGACTGCAACGCGTGCACTACCGCTTTTTCCGGCCTATGTCGAAACTGCTGTGGTGGCTCAGTGCCATTGCGATGGTCTACGTGATGTTTTTCGGGCAATACGTAAATGGCGCCCGGCGCGCACTGCCTCTGGGCTTCATGTCGCTTCAACCCGCCGAATTCATCAAGATCAGCACCGCCCTGATGATAGCTGTGATCCTTAGCGGCACTCAGCTCAAAAAATCGGCCGGACTGCGCAACCGGGGCATAGTGCTGACTGCCCTGCTGGTGCTCACCTCCGGCGGACTGCTGTTCACCCAAGGGCTCACCAACACGCTGCTGCTGATGTCGATCAGCGTGTCGATCATGCTGATCGGAGCGATCGAATGGCGTAAATTCCTGATAGTGATCGGCGTCTACGCGCTGTTTGGAGTCGGGGCCATGGCCGTGAAAATGGCGATGACCGATAATGATGAGGATAAATCACCGGCTCTTGAACTTTTCGATTCAAAAGGCAACCGCTACGTGATCCCTGATGCTCACGATGCCGGTTCAGGAGAGTCGAGCCGAATCTCCGATGGCACCTGGTCCGGACGAATGAAAGCGTGGCTCGGCGATTCAATTCCCAAATATGAGCAGCCCCTGACTCAACGAAACCTGCAGGAAATGCGTTCTTATATGGCACAGGCACGTGGCGGAGTCACCGGAGTGTTTCCGGGCAACTCACGCGAAACGGCCCGTCTGCCCCTCGCGTTCTCCGACTATATCTACGCCATCATCGTGGAAGACCTCGGCCTTATAGGTGGCCTCGCAATTATGGTGCTCTACCTCTGGTTGCTGGCCAGAGCATACTATATAGCGGCAAAATGCCGCGAAGCTTTCCCCGCCTTCCTTGTCACCGGCATGGCGGTGATGATAGCTTTCCAGGCATTATGTCACATGGCGATCGTGTCAGGAGCAGGCCCGGTGTCCGGACAGCCATTGCCTCTTTTCTCCAAAGGAGGAACGAGCATTCTGGTTAACTCTCTGGCTATCGGGATAATGCTGAGCGTGAGCCGATATGCCGTGCGCGATGACAAAATAAACTGAACCAAAACTTTACGATCAATAACACAATGAAATACCTGATTAGCGGCGGTGGCACAGGAGGCCACATATTCCCGGCTCTTTCAATTGCCGGCGCCCTGCGCCGTAGACATCCCGACTGCGAGATTCTTTATGTAGGAGCTCTCGGACGCATGGAGATGGAGCGAGTGCCCGCAGCCGGATATCCGATAGTGGGCCTTCCGGTGGCCGGATTCGACCGCAAGCGTGTCTGGCGTAATTTCGGCGTGCTGATCAAATTGTGGAAGTCGATGAGGATTGCCCGCAAAACCCTCCGCGAATTCAAGCCCGACGTGGTAATCGGAGTAGGCGGATATGCTTCAGGGCCTGTGCTTAAAGAGGCTCAGAAAATGGGCATTCCCACTGTCATACAAGAGCAGAACTCCTATGCCGGCGTCACCAACAAGCTGCTCGGCGCCAAAGCCAAAGCCATCTGCGTGGCCTATGAAGGGATGGACCGCTTCTTCCCGGCTCGCAACATCGTTATGACTGGTAACCCAGTCAGAGCCGACCTGCAGAAATGCCGGCTGTCGCAGCAGGAAGCGAAAGTCAAACTCGGATTTCCGGCCAACAAGCCACTGGTGCTTGTGGTCGGCGGATCATTGGGCGCGCGCACTCTCAACGAAAGCATAGCTGCCGGAATCGGACGTCTGGCCGAGGCCGGCATCAGCGTGATGTGGCAGACCGGCAAGCTCTATGCCGATGAGTTTATTCCAAAGGCGGAAGATTATCCCCGCATCAACGCATCGGCCTTTATCTCAGAGATGGCCATAGCCTATAAAGCCGCCGATCTGGTAGTGTCGAGAGCCGGAGCCGGAACAATTTCCGAACTGCAACTGCTCGGCAAACCGGCCATACTGGTGCCCTCACCGAACGTGGCCGAAGACCATCAGCGCAAAAATGCCGAGGCCCTGGTGATACAGGACGCTGCCGTGATGATTGCCGATGCCGAAGCCCGCAACGAGCTTGTAGACGCCATCATAAGCCTCTCGGCCGACTGGAAGAGACTCGGACAGCTGAGCGTCAACGCGTTAAAAATGGCCCTTACACAATCTGACGAGAAGATCGTGGATCAGATAGACAAAATTTCCTCACCCTCAACCAAATAAGAGTATGTTACACGAAGTCAAACCCGAAAAAGACCGCATATATTTTGTCGGTGCCGGAGGCATCGGCATGGCAGCACTCGAACGATATTTTCTGGCCCGCGGATGTCGCGTGGCCGGCTACGACCGCACCCCCTCCGACCTCACCCTCGCCCTCGAGGCCGAGGGCGTGAAAATCGCCTACGACGAGGATCCCGCTCTGATTCCTGACGATTTCCGCGATCCAGAGCGCACTCTGGTGGTCTACACTCCGGCAGTTCCCGACACTCACGCCGGTCTCCAATTTTTCAGAAACGGCGGATTCGAGGTAGTAAAACGCGCGGCAGTGCTCGGACGCGTTACCCGCGAAAAGAAGGCCCTCTGCTTTGCAGGCACCCATGGCAAAACCACCACAAGCTCCATGGCCGCACACCTGCTGCGCGACTCCGGAATCGGCTGCAACGCCTTTCTGGGAGGTGTGTTACGCAATTACGGCACCAACTATCTGCTTGACGAAAATTCAGAATTTGCAGTGATCGAAGCCGATGAATACGACCGCTCGTTTCATCATCTGACCCCGTCAGTAGCCGTCATCACCAGCTCCGATCCCGACCATCTCGACATATACGGCACAGAAGAGGCCTATCTGGAAAGCTTCGCCCGCTTCACCGAGCTGATCCGCCCGGGAGGCACTCTGCTTATCCACACCGGGCTGAAAGTGCAGCCCCGGGTGGCCGACGGCGTGAAGGTGCTTACTTACAGCGAAAAGGAAGGCGATTTCCACGCCACCAACATTGATATTTCCAATGGACATATCACTTTCGACATGGTTACTCCCGACTCTGTGATACGCCATATATCGCTCGGGGTTCCCGTGCAGATCAACATTGAAAACACCATCGCGGCCTGTGCAGCAGTGATTCTCGCTGCGGGTACGCGTGTCAGCCCCGACGACATACGCCGCGCCATGGGCTCATTCCTCGGCGCCAAACGCCGGTTTGAGTTCTATCTTCGTGAGCCCGGCAGAGCCATTATCGATGACTACGCACACCATCCCGATGAACTTCGGGCATCGATCCGGTCGGTGCGCAAGCTTTATCCCGACCGCAAGCTCACGGTGGTGTTCCAGCCCCACCTGTTCAGCCGCACCCGCGATTTCGCTCCCGAGTTTGCCAAGTCGCTCTCGCTGGCCGACAAGGTGATACTACTGCCGATCTATCCTGCCCGCGAGCAGCCGATCGAGGGCGTCACCTCGCAGATTATCCTCGACCGGATCACATGCCCCGATAAGCAGATGGCCGAACGCGATGAAATTCCGTCAATCCTCTCCGCCGACAAACCTGAAATCCTGCTCACAGTCGGCGCCGGCGACATCAATCTGCTCCTGCCCGACATAGTAAAAGCCCTCGAATAAGCAGAATGAACAAACAAAGCATATTCTACGCCATTGCCGCAGTGATTCTGGCCGCATATATCGTTGCGGCCGGCATATGGACGTCGAAAAAAGCCGATGACCAGATGTGCATGGGCCTGGAAGGCAACACAGTGACCGTGATCACCGACCGTGACAAAGACGATCCCGGATTTGTCACTCCGGCCGAGATGACCCGCCAGCTCGGATCCATAGCCCAGACCATGTCAACCATGCGGCTTTCCGACATCGACATCGATTCGATCTCACAAAAGCTGAATGCACTCGACAAATTAGAATATGCCATAGTCAACCGCCTCGCCAACAATCAGATCCGGGTGAAGGTACGACCGATGGAACCGGTGGCCCGAATCTGGGATCCCAACGGGCGCAACAGTTTCTACATCAACCGCTCCGGCAAGCACATGAGCGCCGATGCCAGATTCACAATCGATGTGCCGCAGGTCACAGGCAAATTCTCGGCCGACTTTAAGCCGGAAAGGCTTCTGCCTCTGTTTGACTGGCTCAACGATCACCCTGAATGGAACAAAATCATCACAATGGTGACCGTGCGCGACAGTGCCGACATCATACTGATACCGGCCATGCGCGGCCACGTCATAAACTTCGGACATATCTCTTCGATACCCAACAAGTTTGCCCGACTAAAACGGTTCTATTCTGACGTGATGCCGGTGAAAGGATGGGAATATTACGACACTCTCTCCGTGAAATGGGACGGACAGATTGTGGCCACACGTCGCAAAAACAAATTGCCGGCTACCTCACTCGAGATAATCGAGGAGCTGGAAAATGAAGGCGACACACAGGACACGATGGACACCGGATCAGACGACACAACCTCAAATAATTAGACCAACACAGCATATGAGCAACCGAATAATTGTAGCCGTTGAAATCGGCAGCAGCAAAATCAAAGGAGCCGTCGGCTCTGTGGCTCCGGACGGGACTCTCACCGTGAGCCATATTGAGGAAGAGCGCCTCTCCCCTAACTTTGTGCGCTATGGCGCCGTACAGAATGTCAAAGAAGTGGCCAACGTTCTGAAAAGCATTCTGATGAAACTCAACAACCGGGTTTCACCGGCTAAAATCTCGGCAGTCTACGCAGCCATTGGCGGACGCTCGCTCATGGCTATTGACAAGCGCATAGACACTACTCTCCACGACGAAACCGAAATCACCTCCGACATCGTCGAGGAGATACTCGGTCGCGCCGAAAGCATCATTGACCCCGACCGCGAGGTGGTCGATGTTGTGCCCGGGGAATTCATGGTCGACAATATGACTGTGGCAAGCCCGATCGGCACCATCGGCAGCTGCATCTCTGCAAAAGCAAGCGTGATCAGCTGCCGCCAGCAGATTTTACGCAACATCTCGCTGGCCATCTCCGAGAAACTCGGGCTGAAAATCAACGGTTTCGTGGTGCGTCAGACGGCTATTGCCGACATGGTGCTCACCAACGAGGAACGCCAGCTCGGAGTGATGCTCGCCGACTGCGGCGCGGAAACCACCACTGTGTCAATCTATAAAGAGGGTTTCCTCAGATCACTGGTTACCATCCCTCTGGGATCACGCCACATCACCCGCGACATCATGAGCCGCAACTACTCCGAGGAGCGCGCCGAGGAGATCAAAAAGGGAGTGGGCAACGCCATGCCCGAAAGCCACGACTCAAGCCGTCTGCGCCATGAAGGTATCGATGACTCCGAGATCAACAACTATGTTGCAGCTCGCGCCGGCGAAATCGTGATCAATATTCTCGAACGAATAAGCGAAGCCGGAATGACCGCGCAGGACCTTCCCGCCGGCATTGTGGTGACCGGAAACGGAGCGCTGTTGGCCGGCTTCAACTCACTGCTTGCCGAGCAAGCTTCACTGCCTGTGCGCACCGCCACCGTGCCCGCCACCGTGCGTCGCGCCAACCCGAGGATGCAGCTTGGTAATGAGATCGACGTAGTGGCCATCCTTTACCATCTGGCATCGATCCCGACAGTGGCATGTGTGGTGATGCCCCAACCGGTGGCCGCCCCCGCAACAGAGCCTTCCGCAGCCACCTCAAATCCACAGGAAGAAGAATATGTGGAAGAAGTGGTCAAAACCAGAAAGAGCATTTTCAGTATGTTCAAACATACCATCGCCGAAATAATCAACCCCTCCGACGATACTGAAGAAGAATCGTTTGACGGCAATTAACTTCACCAACCGACATTCATTACAATGGACGAGATACAGAATATAGATAACGAATCCGGATTCATCGTCAACGAAGGAATCAACACGAACACAACCCCGATAATCAAGGTGGTCGGAGTGGGTGGCGGCGGTGGCAACGCCGTCGGCTACATGTACCGGCAAGGAGTTGAAAACGTCAAATTCGTGGTGGCCAACACCGACCGTCAGGCTCTGGAAAATTCACCTGTGCCCGACCGCGTGCTGCTCGGCCACACTGGCCTCGGAGCAGGCAATAAACCCGAGGTGGCCTTTGCCGCAGCTCAGGAGAGCATCGATGCCATCGGCCACATGTTTGACGACACCACAAAAATGGCATTCATCACCGCCGGCATGGGCGGCGGCACCGGCACCGGCGCCGGCCCCGTGGTGGCGCAGGTGGCCAAGGAGCGCGGCCTGCTCACCATCGGCATCGTCACCATCCCCTTCCTCTTCGAGGGTCAGGTCAAGATCAAGAAGGCGATTGCCGGAGCCGACGAGATGGCCAAGTATGTCGACGCGCTGCTGGTCATCAACAACGAGCAGCTAATCAAGATCTATCCGGAACTCGACTTTGACTCGGCCTTCGACAAGGCCGACGATGTGCTCGCCACAGCTGCACGCTCCATTTCTGAACTGATCACCACCCGCGACGCCCGCATCAACCTCGACTTCAACGACGTGGACACCACCCTGCGCGACGGCGGCACGGCCATCATCTCATCCGGCTACGGCGAAGGCGAAAACCGCGTGGAGCAAGCCATCAAGGACGCACTGGAATCTCCTCTGCTCAGCAATAAGGATATTCTCGGATCGCAGCGTCTGCTCTTCAACCTCTACTACTCGCGCAAGGCCAACCGTCCATTCCAGGCCAAGGAGATGATGGCATTCACTTCGTTTGTCAACCACCTGCCCGGAGTTGACGTGATCCACGGTGTGGCCTATGATGAATCACTCGGCGATAAAGTGAAAGTGACCATTCTCGCCGCAGGTTTCGACATGAGCACAGCCACGGGCATCGAAACCGATGAATCAGACATAATGACCGTGTCGCGCCCTGATCAAAACGACATTCCAGATGACACCGGTATCATCGAAGTGGTCAAACAGCAATATGGCCAGGATAAAGTGGCCGAAATGCAGGCACAGCAGGCCAGAAATCTTTACGTGATCCTATCTAACACTCAACTCGACGACGACCGAATTATCGAAGGGCTTGAGAAATATCCCGCCTACAAGCGCACCAAGGAGATGAAAATGCGCATATCGGAAGCGGCAGCCACTCCGCTCGACCGCTTCTCATCGCCATCGAAGCCGGCTGAAGTGAATAATGCTGCACCCCGCGCCGCCTCTCACCCATCGTCATCATCGTCAGTGATCAATATCGACGACTGATCCTAATTTATCAATCGGTATGAAAGGCCCGGGAAATCCAGCATTTTCCGGGCCTTTGCTCAATTCAGGCCAAACCACGGAATGAAATTCAGCCAAATCACGGAATGAAATCCGGCCAAACCACGGAATGAATTTCGGCCAAACCACGGAATGAAATCCGGCCAAACCACGGAAAAATAAAATAAAAGTATTATCTTTGCAGTGTAATACAATAGATTATGGCAAATTCAAAAGCATATAGGCCCCGCATTGCCGACAGAATCCTTGAACGCAAACTCAAGGGTAAAGCAGCCGTGTTGATAGAAGGCGCCAAATGGTGTGGAAAAACCACCACAGCAGAACAGCAGGCAAAAAGCGTGTTATTCATATCCGAACCTGGACGTGTGCAGCAAAATCTGCAATTGGCCAGACTGAATCCTACATTATTGCTAAAAGGTGAGAATCCTCGACTCATCGATGAGTGGCAATTAGCACCGCAGCTTTGGGATGCCATACGATTTGATGCCGACCATCAAGGACAGTTAGGGTTATATATACTGACCGGTTCAAGCGTGCCGGCAGATATGAGCGAAGTGATGCACAGCGGCACAGGACGATTCTCGTGGTTAAGAATGAGGCCCATGTCGCTATGGGAGTCTGGAGAATCAACTGGAGGAGTATCGCTGGCCGCCCTGTTTGATGGGCAGACCGATGTTGCCGCCCTTGCACATCTGACATTAGAGCGTGTCGCCTTCATCACTTGTCGAGGAGGATGGCCTCTTTCCATTGATATGGCTGATGATATAGCACTTGATCAATCATTTGACTATCTCGAGGCCATCAAGCAGCGTGATATTCAAGCAGCGGACGGAATATCGCGTAACCCCACAAAAGTGCATCGGCTCATGCGCTCATTTGCCAGACATCAGGGGGCACAAGTCGGCAACGCAGCTATCCGCGCAGACTTGATTGACAATGAGGGTGAAACGCTTGATGTGGACACAGTAGCCTCTTATATCAATGCGCTGAAACGGATTTTCGTTATTGAGGATGTTGAGGCATGGAATCCTAATTTGAGATCAAAAACTGCGATACGCACATCCGATACACGATATTTCACCGACCCTTCAATAGCTACCGCCGCTCTCGGCATGGGGCCTGCCGATCTACTATCGGATCTCAACACATTCGGGTTGATATTTGAAACTTTATGTATGCGCGATCTTAGAGTATATTCCGAAGCGTTGAATGGCTCCGTATATCACTATCGCGATAAAAATGGTCTTGAATGCGATGCAGTAGTTCATCTGCGAAATGGGCAATATGGACTGATCGAGATCAAGTTAGGAGGAGATAAACTGATTGAGGAAGGCGCATCGACACTGTTGTCACTAACTAATAAAATCGATGATACCAAAATGAAACGGCCATCTTTTCTGATGGTACTGACCGCTGTAGGCGATTATGCATATCGACGTGATGACGGTGTGATAGTGGTGCCGATCGGCAGCCTCAAGGACTAAAAAGGGACTGTCTATCACATAAGCGGATTAGACAGTCCCTCAATATTTATAGGAATTTGGGAAAGGTCAGAGTTTCTCCCGGATAGCCTTTACGTAATGGTCATGTTGGCGGATATCAGGACGCGATTCGGCGTTTCCATTACGGTCTACCAGAATATAGAACGGGATGCCATCAACCTCGAATCGATCGCAAATGGCTCTCCATTGCTCAGGGTTAAGCCTATAGTGTAGCCCGTCGATCCCTTCGGCCAGGTCAACGTATTTGCTAACAGGTGAAGTTTCGTTGGCAATGTAGATCCAGACTATATCTTCGCCGGCAAACTCACCAGACTTGAGAGGCTCATTCTCGGCAAGCGCGGAGCGACATGGGCCACACCATGTGTTCCAAAGATCAACAATGACAACCTTCCCTTTATGAGGGGCCACGATGGCATCAAACACCTTGTTGGCCGCCACTTCGGGAGTCGGTTGGATCAGTCTGGCCATACGCTCATTAAATCCTGATTCTTCATATTTTAGCCGCTCGGCGTTAACAGCAACTGCAAATGGATGAGCGTCCATCGATTCCATCGCATTGACGTCTTCTTCGGTAAGCTGGCCGTTTTTAGCCTTGATCATATTTTTGCGTGTGAGGGAAAACAACTCAGGATAGCGAGGTTCATTTCCTGAACTATATTTTTCCCACTCTACTCCATTAGAGTTGTAGTCACCACCATTGGACAACATGAGCTTCAGGGCGCCTGTGTCAAACAATGATGCTATCTTTGCCAATTGCGCAGAATCAAGCCGTTGAAACTTGAAGTCAGATGGCGTAGGCTCTGCGGAATAGCCATGTGCCTCGTAGTATGCACTTCGCAATGATCGCAAGGGATTCGAGGCCATTCCCATGACGGCCACCTGCAGTTCAGTCAGCAGCACGTCGCGCGACATCATAGGCAGAGCAGACTGATCGATGCTGTCGGCGAGTTCATTATATATCCGGACCAATCTATCGGAAAATTGCTCCGCTGTTTCATTGTAGGCAATATCGCTATAGAGCCTCTCATAGCCAAGTCTGGAGTTGTTTAACTCCTTGGTAGCAAACTCAATCGGCGCATAGCGGCCATCATAATACACACGGTTGCATTGCATTGTGCTTGAATACGGCGTAAATGGCGCAATGTAAGCCGTCACATCCTCACCCGGAGCGAGAATCAGAGTGGCCAAACTTCTTAGACATTGGTTATCGACCACGAACACCTTGCTTGTGCCTCCAAGTTTCAGCTCAGTAGCGCCACGTCCAAGCGAGTCAAGCATCAGTTGATGCTGAACCTGATCGCCGGAGAAAGGTTCATTTACAAAAAGTATCAGCTCGCGGTTCATCCCTTTCCGAAAACCGGGAATCACCACGTTTAGCCGGGTGGTGCCAGTGTCAAGAAGAGCCTCTGGCATCATTGCGTTTAGATCAGGTGTGCGACGCAACTTTTCAGGCACCTGATCGAGCCACCTCGGCTCTGTGCGTCCGGTAAGGTCTATGCCCCATATATGCCAGCCTTTAGGGTCGCCATCCTCCATAAAATCAATAGACTCGGTGGATAGAGGCACCGGCTCGAATACCAGCGAGAAATCGGCCTCACCGCTCTCAGGCATCCAGAACAGACTGTCGGGCACAAAGCCCTCCCCCCGGAGCAGAGAGTAGCGGACGCCATCTGCCTCAATCTGCACTCCGGACGGAATCCTTACCCAATAACCGGGATTGAACTCACAGTGCATATTGAGCACTGTGACCGAATCGTTGACATCGACAGATGTAACTTGAATGACTTGGGTATTGGCCGACTCGACAAGCGGCATGTCAATCACTCTCGGGGAATGATTGGCGCAACTGCTCATCATAGTCACCGCCAATGCCCCAAATAATAACTTTTTCATCAGAGTATGTTTACTCTTAGAAGGCGAATTGAATGTAGAGCCTGGTGTTGGCAAAGCGGCGGGTATATTTCTCGGTACCGAGGAATCCAGCGTCACTCTCTTCGCCAAACAATGATTCAAGGTCGAGAGGTTTGAACTTGCCTTTGCCCCAGCGGCCTTCCACTCCGACGCTGATGCCACGGTAGGTCAGAGTGCCACCGAAGTTCATCATATGGCAGAAAGCTGTCGACATCTCAAATTCATCGTTCTGGCTCTTGAAATAGAGTTGCATTGTCGGAGCATAGTGGAAATAGACCGAGGCACGCAGTGGCTGAAGCGCCTTGATCGATGTCAGGGCAAACGGAGCCACCGACACGTTGGGACCGACGCCCATGCCGAAGCTGATGCCCCAGCGGCCTATGTTCAGGTCGAAATCCGGAGCATCGTCATCGTCATCATATTCAGGAGGCACAACTTCCGAAGTCCAGTCGACTGATGAGTATGGCGATTTATATTTGGTGGCCTGCAGGTCGAACCACACGGCGTCGATGCCGATTTTCACAAGTCCGCCGATAGGATTTTTCGGGAAGCGATAGGTGGTTCCCTTGGTAAGAAACACGGAGAAATTGCTCTTCTCCACGGGGCTGAAATCGTCGCCGGTCTGCGCCCAGGCATAGCCGAGTCGCAAAAAGCGGCCCTTGCCCCAGATCTTTTTATTTAGTTTTTCGCGTTCGGCCTTGATGGTCACTTCGTCGAGCGCTTTCTGAAGTGAGTCGGCACGCAGTTCGGCTTCTGTCTGGGAGTAAGCGCCTGTCGCACCAAAGGCGGCAAGTATCAGTGTAAGAATCAACTTTTTCATTTCACTTTCTTATAAAGGAAGTTAAACACGAGGGTGCCATCGTCTTCGTTTACGACCTTCGACATGTTGATCAAGCCGTTTTGGTGGAGAGTGTAGGCATATTGGTAGTACTCGTTATCGTAGTCACCGATGGTGATCCGTTCTGACTTGAGGAAACGCGAAGGCGCCTTGCCGAAGAAACCGGTGATCGCCATCGGGCCTAACGCCTGATTGTTGGGATCCCACTGCAGGTTGACGTTTTCCACATCGCTATATTCATAAACACCTACTTCATGATGATCAGTATCATTGTCGTAGTAGCGCATGAGCAAACCATTTTCCCATTCATATGTCACTTCATCCACGCTGCCCTTTGTGTCCACCACGCGCTGCTGGATTATGTGACCGGCTAAGTCATAACGATATGATTGCCGCCATTTTTCAACGTATGTCGTAGCATCACCGTCATAGTGTTCGGATACGCAATCAAATCCGGTGATTTTTCCGTAGGAGTCCCCGTGAATGTTGCTCCAGGTGTCGCGTTCAGAGAGTTGCAACACGTATTTATCTCTATCGTAATCCCAACCTTCCTCATACTCTGAGGAGACTACACTTACTGGAATCACGTCGCTGTCGGAGGCATAAGCCATTTCATAGATCATTTCGTTGCCGAAATTGATCATTGTGACACGATTATAATTGTCATATTCAACCGACATCAGCGTCATTCCGAAAGAGGAGATGCCTGTGAACTGCAATGATTCCGGATCGCCGGCGGGAGCTTTTGGTTCGCTCACTGTGCACGAGGCAAGAGCAGTCAATGCTCCGATACCAACCAATAATATGGCTTTTCTGGTGTTGTCTAACATCTGAATTAGTGTGTGAAATGTGATTTAGAGGTTGTTTAATAATATCGCAAATTTAAGAATTTTTTACTCATTGTCAAAAAAAGAATCTGTTTTGTCGAAATTTCTGCGTATTTTTGCAAATTATGAAACCAATATTCCTCATCGGCTACATGGGTTGCGGAAAAACCACTCTCGGCAGAGCGGTGGGCCGTCGCACCGGAATCAATTTCATCGATCTCGACATCTACATCGAGAACCGATTTCACGCATCGGTCAACGACCTGTTCGCAGCAAGGGGAGAGGAGGGTTTCCGCAAAGTGGAGCGAGCCATGCTCGAAGAGGTGTCGGCTTTTGAAGACACCCTGATTGCATGCGGAGGCGGCACTCCATGCTTCTTTAACAACATGGAGCTGATGAATGACTGCGGTGTTACCGTATGGCTCAACACGCCGTCACAACGCATCATCGACCGACTGAAGCGAAACAGATCGCGACGACCGTTACTCGCCGGAAAAACAGATGAGGAGCTGAGCGAGTTTGTAACCTCGTCAATGCTTGTACGCGAGCCGTTCTACAGCCGGGCTTCCGCGCGTTTCAACGGCGAGGAGCTGGAAGATGCAGACCAGATCAGCCGCTCTGTCCAGATGTTTATTTCTGAATTTTTACCCGACCTACATGAATAAGCAGTCAAGTCCCGACACAATGGAGATGCCGAAGGTGACACTCAGCCATCAGCGGCGATTGTCCATCGGATTGCCATCCGGCATAGCCAGCGGCGAACGGCGTTTCCCGCTGACACCGGAAGCCACAGCCATGCTCATAGGCAAATCGGTAGACGTGGTGATGGAGCGTGGCGCCGGCCAACCGATCCATTATCCCGACAGCGCTTATGCCGCAGCAGGAGTATGCCTGGCCGAACGCGCCGAAACGCTCAAATGCGACATCGTGATCAGCCTTGCTCCGCTCCCGGCTTCAGAAATCGCCACTATCCGCAGGGGCACGATTCTGCTGACTCTCGCATCGTCGGTGGTCAACGGGGCCAAATCATCTGCCAAGGCTCTGCTCAGCGGGGGCATTATCGCGGTGGCCCTTGACCGTATCGCTGATGAAAACGGCAACCGGCTGATAGCCGATATACTCCATGAAATCGACGGCTGCGCCTCAATCGCCATCGCTTCGGCCATGCTCACCGATACGGTCCATGGCAAAGGAATCCTGCTCGGCGGAGTGACCGGAATAGTCCCCTGCGAGGTAACTGTGCTTGGTTCGGGAATGGGAGCAGTGGCCGCAGCCAGATGTGCCATCGGCATGGGAGCCACAGTGAGGCTGTTTGACAATGATCTCTACTCGCTGCGTCAGGCTTCGCAGCGCCTCGACCATCGGGTGATCGCCTCATCACTTCACCCCCATGTGCTTGAAGGCGCGCTTCGTTCGGCCGACGTGGTAATAGCCACCCCACTCTCTCAACCCGATTTCAGCGTCGACGAGGAGTTGGTGCTCACCATGAAGCGCCGCGTGCTGGTGTTTGACCTCAATCAATCGCCGGGCATGACATTTCCTGCATTGCCCACGTTTAATCTCGGAGAAATAGCCGAGCGCGAAAAAGCCACCACCACCGAACGGGCAAGCTATTTTAATGTGGGATGTCAGGTGCCACGCACCGCCGCCATGGCGCTCAGCAACGCCTTGGTGCAACTGACAGGCATGTTCCTCGAAGCCTCATCGGCCAATTCGCCGGAAAACGCCCTGCTTCTGCAACCGGCCATGCGCCGTGCGCTGATGACGGTCTATGGCAAAGCCATAGATCCTGACATCGCATCGAAATTAGGACTGCGGCCTATAGATATTAATTTATTCACCTCTCTCAGTTAAACACAGATGGCTCAACGGAGAAAATTCTACGTAGTGTGGCAAGGTTTGGCCCCCGGCATTTACGACACATGGGACGAGGCAAAAGCTCAGGTTGAGGGATTTGCCGGTGCCCGTTACAAAGCCTTCAACGACATCGAAGAGGCCACAGCGGCATTCCGCGGATCGTATGAGGATCAGGCCACACTGCTCATTGCCATGGCCAAGCGTATGGCGTCCCAGCCCAAAGACCTGACCATGTTTCCCGAGATACGCACCAATGCCATCGCCGTGGACGGCGCTTGCGCGTCCAATCCAGGTCCGATGGAATATCGTGGCGTGGAGGTGGGCACCGGACGCGAGATATTCCACGTCGGACCATTGGCAGGGGGTACAAACAACATAGGCGAGTATCTGGCACTGGTTCACGCACTCGCTCTTCTCGACCAGCGCGGCGACCACACTACCCCGATCTATTCCGACAGCCGCACCGCCCTGAGTTGGCTGCGCCGACGCCACAGCAACACCAAACTTGAGCCGACTGCCGACAACGCCAAGGTGTTTGAACTGCTTCGCAGAGCCAACACATGGGTGATGTCACACCAGATATTGAATCCGGTACTGAAATGGGAAACCGAAACCTGGGGAGAGATTCCCGCAGACTTCGGCCGAAAATAATTAGGCTCGGTTTCATAAACCACAATGGCACCAGAGGCAGGTATGCTCGAGCGAATTTCGTGAGATGAGGAGGGAGCAATGCGGTGGCATTGTGACCGACGAGTCTCGCGGAAGGCGCCGGGCAGACCTGAGGCGAGGCTAACTTTACGTTTGAATGATATTTCTCAAACAATGAGGCATGACGATCTCTTCCGACAAGTAGCCGGAAATCAAAAGTTAATTGAAACGGCATGGGATGCAACCTCTGGGGCCATTGTGGTTTATTAAACCGAGCCTTAGAACGGATCGGAGAGATAGTCGCGCTCAGTAGCCTTGCCGCTTGCTGCAGGCTTTAGATCTACATCAGCTTCTGGCAGTTCGTGGATCAACGAATCCACAGCCACCGGCATTGCCGGCTCCTCGGCAATGGCATCCCGACGATGGCTTATAGCGATGGCCACTGTGGCGGCCATCAGAAGAATGGCGAGCAATATAAGCCCGTTGCGTTCGGCGGCAGTAAACCCTTTTTTGCTCATAGGAACTGAGAAATCATGATCAGAAGAATAAGCAATGGAGCAGGATAGCGGATAATCCACTCCACTACACCTGTAATCCTGCTTTTGAAGGAATCGTTATTGGTCAGTTGATTGTGAAGCATATTCCGGGGTGATGCCCAGCCTACGTAAAGGCATAATCCCAATGCTGCGACAGGCAGCATGAAGTTGGCTGTCAGATAATCAAGGAAGTCAAACATCGATCGTCCCCCGATCAGCATCTCACTGACCTGACTGTCGGGACTCAACGACAGCGAACACACAGCACTCAACGGAATCAACGGCAACATCACACACAGACTCGCCGCACGCCGGCTCAACCCCGCTCTGTCCTGAATGAAACGGATGCTCACCTCGCAGATAGAGATCGTGGAAGTCATGGCCGCAATGCTCAGCAATAGGAAAAACAGAGTGGACCACACACGGCATCCGGGCAACTGGGCAAACACTTCGGGAAGAGTGACAAACACCAGCGTCGTTCCGGCCACGGAATGGTCAGACAGACCGAAGGAGTAGACTGCCGGAAAGACTATCACACCCATCATCACTGCCACTAACAGATCCAATCCGGCAACGGTGAAAGCGGTTCGTCCCAGACGTGTCGATTCAGGATAATATCCGGCATAGGTCACCAGTATGCCCATACCAAGGCTCAGCGAGAAGAAGGCCTGGCCAAGTGCATTGAGCACCACACCAGAGTCTACCTTGCTGAAATCCGGCCTCAGAAAAAACTCCAGACCGGCTCCCGCACCCGGCAGCGTAAGGCTGACTATGCAGAAAGCGAGCAACAGAAGGAAGAGCATCGGCATCAACACATTGCTGAGCCGTTCGATCCCTTTAGTCACTCCGGCGATCAACACTGCAAGGTTGGCCACAACCACAATCATCGTGAATATCAGCGGCAACGAGGTACCCTGGACATATTCCTGCATTCTGGCAGCAAACTGCACATCACCACCGGAAGCAGCACCGGCCACCGGCTCATACAGGGCGCCCGTGGCCGACTCAACCATATATTCAAGCGTCCACCCGGTCACCACCATATAGAATATAGCGATCAGAAACGAGGTCAGCACACTCAGAAAGCCGAATATCTGCCATGGACTACGCTTCTTACCACCACCCGGTGAGAATGCCCCCATGGCATCAGTGCGCGCCGAGCGCCCAAGCGAAAATTCGGCGATCATCACCGGCACGCCGAGCAGCAACACACATGCTATGTAGAGCAACAGAAACGCGGCACCACCTCCCGCCTGAGCTTCAGCCGGAAAGCGCCAGATATTACCCAGTCCCACAGCAGACCCCACGGTCGCCGCGATCACTCCGAGTTTAGACTTGAATATACTTGGCTGGGAAGACATAGGAATAATAATTGAAACTTGTGTTAAGTAGGATGTATAAATTAGTTATCGTATTGGAATGTGGTATAATATGAGTAGGATTTCAAATGGCTTTGATGGCGCAATGGGGTCCCATTGTAACGGAAAAGCCGCTTGAAAGCATGCCATAGAATGCTACGGGCAATGCATTAACTAATTTGTACATCCTACTTATTCTGCAAAGTTATGAATTATGCGGCAATAAATGCCTCTTTTTACTGATCTTATTTCAGAGTATGTTAACAAACCCGATAGAAAATTCCACTAAAAACATTTTATACTTATTATTTATTATTTAAACCAAACTATAACTATAT
>JAAGKN010000658.1_pt1 | contig 64964 bp, 53 predicted proteins | sample 6206371 | NCBI WGS metagenome assembly JAAGKN01 (sample SAMN11533720, study PRJNA540317) | gut metagenome | isolation source: fecal pellets from male and female animal of same cohort | host: Peromyscus leucopus | place: USA:CA | collected 2017
TGGGAAATAAAAAAGCGCCCCTTTTCAAGGGACGCTTTTTAAATTTCCACGGAGAGGGAGAGATTCGAACTCTCGATACGGTTTCCCGTATGCAGTCTTTCCAGGACTGTGCCTTAAACCGCTCGGCCACCTCTCCAAAAAACGGTGTGCGGCTCACTACTCATTTATTATAGCAAATTAACGCGGAGGAAGAAACTAAAATTTCCAATCCGCACCGTACTCTAGCGGGAAAAACGCTTTAGCTCCATGCCCAAAAGCCGGCCGATAAGCATCAGCGGCAGTACGATAAAAATGCTGAACGCGGCAACGAAAAGCGTCATAATAAACCCGAAAGAAAGCACCAAAATCCCGCCGAATATTCCCCCCGTATCCCCTTTTGGGCGCGCAGAATCTTTCGGCTTTCCGGCTTCAAACACCGGGCGGCCGTTTTCGTCCAATACTTCGGCTTCCACTATTTCTTCCGTGGCTATGATATCTTGTTTTTTCATACTCTTATTATGGTAAAAAACTTTTCACGGGGAGATTAAAAAACTGATTATATTTCATCTTGCTCAAACGCGGCCAAACGCTATTTGCTATAGTATATATATATTTTTTCATCCGCACAAGGAGCATCTATGCCAGTTGTATTCCCTAAAAAACAAAAACTCGCTTTAAAAGAATTATCCGGCGCAAAAACGTATTTACAACACATCAAATGCGGCTTAAATTTGCCCGCTAAAGCCATTGTGTGCCCGCTGTCCTCCATTACCAAATTCGTCCTCAGCCAAGGCAACTTTAAAAAATATAATTGCGAGGCCGATATTTACGTAGACGAAAAAAAGGGTCTCTGTTATGTAACCGGTTTCGGCATTGGCGCGCCGGCCATGGGGATGGCGCTGGAAGTATTAATCGCACTGGGCGTAAAAGAACTGGTGCTAATGGGAATAGCGGGCTCCTTACAGCCGGAAGTACTGGCGGGAGACATTGTTTTGTGCAACGGCGCCGTGGCGGATGAAGGACTCTCCGCACACTATACGGCGGAAAAATTCTTATCCCCGTCAGCCGCTCTTACCAAACGGCTGGATGCGTGTTTAACCAAAGCCGGCCTGGATCACCACACCGGCCCCACTTGGACCACCGACGCCATTTTTAGAGAAACAGCCGAGGAAGTGGCTTTCTACCAAAAGAAAAATATTCTAACCGTAGAAATGGAAGCCTCCGCTTTCTTCGCCATTTGCGAACAGAAAAAAGTAAAAGCGGCGGCCGCGTTCGCCATCAGCGATGAACTTTACCAACTAAAATGGGAACCGCATTTTGGCGAAGGGCTCATGTTCCAACACCTGCATGACATTTACCACACAGCAGAAAAAGCACTGCTCAAATAAAATATTCATTAAGAATGCACCTTTACGGGTGCATTCTTTTTTATTGTCTTTTGAAATTAGCACATTTTTATATCCGCCGCCCCTCTTTGCCAAGCCCTTCACTGTGAACGCTAAAATTTGTTAGCCTAAACTAACTTTTTGTATAATTTAATATATTAAATCAAAAAAGGCCGCACTACTACCCCCGTTAATCACCGCAAACAACGCGGGGGTTAACGCAACAAACCCATGCGGGCCCACAAGGAGTATTGATGAAAAAACTATTCATTCTGTTATATGCCGCCGCCGTTTCCGCAACCACACTTGCGCAAAGCATTCCCGCACAGACCGACCTTCATAACGCCGTAACCCGTACCGCCGAAGAAGCGTTGGATGACGCACACGTTATGCAAGCGTTCGGCAAAGTAGAAGCCGCATGGAAAATTACACCCGGACCCTGGAAAAGCCACCGCAAACGCCAAATAAGAAAAACCAGTTATTCCAAAACCGCCTGCAACGCCATCGTTTCCGGTGAGTTTATTTTATTTAAAAAATTCTGTTTTCTTCCAATCGCGCCTAATGGAGCCAATTTAGAATTGACCCGCGCCGAATTTATCACCCATAGCGGGGAACGCCTCCAACTGGAACCCGCCTATAGAAAAGCCAAGAAAAACTGGCTGTATTTAAAAATGCCCAAACAAAATTAACTTCCGCGCCCCGTCCCCAATCGGCCGGGGCATTTTTTACGCTTTATAATTGGTAAAATATAAATAGGTTACGCGTGAAGTCACATCACGCAATTTTAAAGACCGAGGAAGAAAATCATGTTACCTAAAGCGTATGAACCGCAAGAAGTAGAAAAAAAGCTGGCCGAAAAATGGCAAAACGCCAAATTATTCGCGGCCGCTCCCGATAAAAATAAAAAACCTTTTGTTATTGTTATCCCCCCGCCCAACATTACGGGCGCTTTACACATGGGCCACGCCCTTAACGACACACTGCAAGACGTTCTCATCCGCTCCCACCGCATGTTTGGCGACGAAGCCTTCTGGGTGCCGGGGACGGACCACGGCGGCATCGCCACGCAGAATGTTATTGAAAAGAAACTCGCCAAAGAAGAACATAAATCCCGCCACGACCTGGGCCGCGAAAAATTCGTAGAAACCGTATGGGATTGGTACAACGAATGCGGAAACGCCATTTTTAACCAGTTCCGCAAAATGGGCTGGGCGTTGGATTTATCCGATCTCCGTTTTACTATGGACGAAAAACGCGCCAAAGCCGTTTACGAATGTTTCCGCCAATGGTGGGAGAAAAAATACATCTACCGCGGCAAACGCTTAATCAACTGGTGCGTACGCTGTTCCACCGCACTTTCCGACATTGAAGTAGAACACGAACAGCACGCCGGCAAACTGTGGCACTTGCAGTATAAAGGGGAAGACGGTTCTGACGGAATCGTCATCGCTACCACCCGCCCCGAAACCATTTACGCCGACGCGGCTATCGCCGTCAACCCTAAAGACGAACGCTATAAAAATATGGTGGGCAAGAAAGTAATCATCCCGCTTGCAAACCGCGCCATTCCCATCATCGCCGACGAAGCGGTGGAACTGGAATTCGGCACCGGGGCCTTAAAAATCACCCCGGCGCACGACGCGACCGACTACGAAGTCGGCCAGCGGCACAACCTGCCCGTTGTCAGTGTGATTAACGACAAAGGCAAGATGATTAACTGCCCCGAAAAATACCTGGGTATGGACCGCGACCTCTGCCGCAAAGAAACCGTTAAAGATTTGGACGCGGCAGGCCTGCTTGTTAAAGAAGAAAAATACAACAACGCCGTTTCCACCTGCTACCGCTGCCACAACGTCATCGAACCGTTTATGAGCGAACAGTGGTTCGTAAAAATGGACGAACTGGCAAAACCCGCTATCGCGGCCGCCGAGTCGGGCGAATTGCAATTCCACCCGGCCAGCTGGAAAAACCCGTTCTTAAACTGGCTGAAAAACATCCAGGATTGGTGCATTTCCCGCCAGATTTGGTGGGGCCACCGCATCCCGGTATGGTACTGCCGCCACTGCAGCGAAAAAGGCTTAACTTTTGCCACCGACAAACAAGGTCAGGAACAGCTTACCAAAGTATCTTTTGAAGACGGCGCGAAACCGATTGTTTCTTTCGGCAAACCCGAAAAATGCCCCGTCTGCGGCGGGCACGATTTGGTGCAAGACCCCGACGTATTGGATACGTGGTTTTCTTCCTCCCTGTGGCCGTTATCCGTATTCGGCTGGCCGGAAAAAACCGAAGATTTCAACTACTTCTACCCCACTTCCACCCTCGTTACCGGATATGAAATTTTGTACTTGTGGGTGGCCCGCATGGTAATGAGCGGCCTGGCTTTTACGGGCAAACTGCCGTTTAAAGACGTATTTTTGAACGGTATCGTGCGCGATAAAACGGGTAAGAAAATGTCCAAATCCCTGGGCAACGTCATTGACCCGCTGGATATGACCGCCAAATACGGCACCGACGCGGTGCGCTTCTCGCTCCTCATGCAAGCCATCCCCGGCAAAGACATTCCCTACGCCGAAGAAAGCATCACCGGCGCGCGCAACTTCTGCAATAAAATTTACAATGCTTCGCGCTTTATTTTAATGAATATGGAAGGCGTTAACGGCCCGCTCTCCATGCCGGAAAACTTAACCGAACTGGCCGACAAATGGATTGTGGACCGCTATACGAACGCCGTTAAAACCGCGCGCGAAGGCATTGAAAAATACAACCTGGCGCAAACAGCCAACGCCCTATACCACTTTTTGTGGGGCGATTTTTGCGACTGGTACGTGGAACTCGCTAAACAGCGCTTCCAAACAGACGAAAAAGAAAAAGTGATGGCACTATGCGTCAACATCCTTTATGGAACGCTGAAAGCATTGCACCCGCTTATTCCGTTCGTGACGGAAGAAATCGCCGCGTCCCTGCGCCCGTATGTGGGAGCCAAAGAGGAATTCCTCCTCCAGCAGGCGTACCCGGAATTTAATCCCGCCTGGTGCGATAAAGAAGCCCTTCGCAAAATGGAAATCATCCAAGGCGTAACGAAAGAAATCCGCACCATCCGCTCCCAGTTCAATGTTCCGCCCGGACTTAAAATTTCCGCCGTGCTGACCGCCAAAAACGAAGCCGAACTGGCCGTCGTGCGCGAATTTGCGAACTACATTCAGTTAATGGCTAAAATCGACAACTTAACCGTTGCCGCCAATGCCGATAAGCCCAAACAAACCGCTACCGCCGTGTTTGAAAACATTACGGTTTATGTGCCGCTTACGGGGCTTATCGACTTTGAAAAAGAACGCAAACGCTTGGAAAAAGACATGGCCGCCGCCAAAGCCAATATCGCGTCGCGCCAGGCGCGTTTGGCGCAGGAAAACTTTATCAAAAACGCACCTGCGGAACAAATCCAAAAAACCAAAGATGAACTGGCCGCCGCCCAACTGGCTTTGGCCCAGGTAACGGCTTCCTTGGAGGATTTAAACTAATGAATACACTAGCCAAAGCGGCCGTAGTAGCGGCCTGTGCGCTTGCGCCGATTTCAGCCGCCGCGCAGGAAATGGACTGGAAGTCCGTCACCCGCTACGACAAAGCCTCCGCAAAAAAACAGCTGACGGAACGCTTTACCAAATACGTTACGTTTGATACGCAGTCCAGCGATAAAACACCCGCCGTACCCAGTACGGCGGGGCAAAAAAAGTTCGCCAAAGAACTGGCTAAAGAACTTAAAAAAAACGGGGCAAAAAACGTAAAAGTGGATGAGTATTCCATCGTTACGGCGGAAATCCCGTCCAACTCCGCCAAAGAATCCCCCACCGTAGCATTTTTGGCTCACATGGATACTGCGTTGGAGGCCTCCGGCAAAAACGTAAAACCCCAAGTTCATAAAAACTACCAAGGGGGCGATATTGTCATCAACGCCGAAAAAAAGCTGGTTATTAATCCGGGCAACTCCCCCCAGCTTTCCCGTGCGCGCGGGCACGACATTATTACCGCCTCGGGCGATACGCTTTTGGGCGCGGACGATAAAACGGGCGTAGCCGTTATTATGACGCTTGTCCAATATCTTTACGACCACCCGGAAATGAAACACGGCACCGTTAAAATCGCGTTTACGCCGGATGAAGAAATCGGCACGGGCGTGGAAAAATTCAACGTCCCGGCCTTTGGTGCGCATTACGCTTACACCATAGACGGCATGGACCTTGGGCAACTGACGGATGAAACTTTCAACGCCAAAGCGTTTACCGCCGTATTTAACGGAAACCGCGCCGTTCACCCCGGCACAGCGATGAACTCCGCATTCGCCGACAATATCCTTATGGCGGCCGATTTTCACACGCTTCTCCCCCGCCACCGCCGCCCGGAAACTACTTCCGGCCGCCGCGGCTTTATTTTGGTGGATAACGTACAAACAGAAGGCAACCACACGGAAGTAGCGGGTATTATCCGCGCGTTTTCAGAGGAAGAAATGCAGGATTTGGAACGCGAAGTAACCCGCGCGTTCAACACCGTTAAAGGTATCCATAATAAAGGGAAAGACTTTTCCCTTACGTTTACGGAGCAATATAAAAATATGAAATCCGCCCTGCCCGAACAAGCCGTTTCGCTGGCGGAACTGGCCATGCGCCAAGAGGATATTACTCCCGTCCGCAGCGCCGCCCGCGGAGGGACGGACGGATCCCAACTGTCTTTTATGGGGCTGCCCACGCCGGATTTATTTGCCGGGCAGTACAACATTCACAGCCCGCTGGAATATGCCGACGTGGATGTAATGGAAGCCTCTTTGCGTACGGCTTTGCAGCTGGTATCGCTGTGGGGCACGCAAACCGTACAGGTGCAGGACTAGAAATATCATCCGTTAAAAACCCGCTCCAACGAGCGGGTTTTTTTATGCCATCCGCCGCTGGAAGCGGGGCCCAAAAACAACATAGGTCTTTTGGCCCTTGCACAGAAGGGCAGCAGATTATTAGAATAAAATAACTTATAAAATCTCTGGGAGGAGACATGAAAGGGAATCACTTTATCGCTTTATTAGCCGTTGCGGCGTTAGGCCTAGGCCAAGTAAATGCTTTTGCGGCGGATATGGCCGCCGTCGGAAACAAAGTAAAACGCACCGTGGCGCGCCAAACGCTTAAACGCAAAGACAATGCTTACCGCCAAATCCTGCTGGACCGCTTTTTAAAGTACACTACCTACAACAGCCAAAGCAGCGAACAGGAACAAATTACCCCCGTTCAAATAGAAACCGCCAAAAAATTATATGCGGAAATTCAGTCTTTCGGTTTAAACGTAACGCTTTCGGACCATTATTATATTTTTGTAGAGATTCCGTCCAACGTATCCTGGCAGACGCCCACCCTGGGTTTCAGCTGCCATTACGACGTAACACCCGACAATCCGGCCACCGACGTTAAAGCGCGCCTCATTGAAAAATATGACGGCAAAGCCATTACTCTTGAAAACGGACAGGTAATTGACCCGGCCAAAGCCAACGGCTCCTACCTGCCCACCCAAATCGGTAAAACGATTGTAACGTCCGACGGTAACACCATTTTGGGCGCGGACGATAAAGCCGGCGTATCCATTATTATGACCATGCTGCAAACCTTGGCGCAAAACCCGCAGAAACAGCACGGAAAAATCCAAGTAGTCATTGCCCCGAACGAAGATGTGGGCCGTGCCGCCGAATTTATTGAAGAAACCCCTTACAACCCGGATATCGCTTTCGACTTTGACGGCGGCGTAGACGGAGAAGTCGTCATCGGTAATTTTAACGCCGAACAAGTGCTCGTTACCGTAAAAGGGCACCCCGGTCACCAATCTCACGCGGCCGAAAACGGCTATATTAACGCCTGGTTCCCCACGTGCGTATTGGGCGCCACGCTCTGCCCGGTAGCCAACGATGGTAACATTCTGCCCATGCCTAACCACAGCGTCGGCAAACAAGGCTACGCAGAGCTGCACCATATCGATTACCCCACTAATACCCCCAGCGTAGCAGTGATGGACTTCCGCCTCCGCGGTTTTAACCAAGCCGAACTGGACCAATGGAAAGAAGATTTGCAAAAAGCCATTCCGGGCGTTGAAAGCCGCTACGGCGTACAGATCAGCACCGAAGTCCGCCGCAACTATGGCAACGTAGGGGAATCTATCCACCCCAAAGCCCAAGAAATTACCCGCCGCGCCTTCGCCAATGCGGGTGTAACGCCGAATTTTAAAGAAGAACGCGCCGGAACCACGGCATCCATGTTCCTTATTAAGCTCGGCAAAGGGGCGTTTACTATTTTCACCGGACAGAACAACCCTCATGCGTTTACCGAATGGCTCAGCGAAGACGACATGTACAAATCTTACCGCGTGTCGCTTAACTTGATTGACGAAGTCGTTCAGATGAAAAAAGCCAAATAAAACACATGAAGATTTTAGTAGCTACGGGTAATCCGCATAAATTTAAAGAATTACTGCATATTTTGCCCACTCAATTAAAAAACGGTACCCAAGTAGAATACTTGAGCCTGGCTGATTTTGACAACCTCGAGCTGCCGCCCGAAACCGGCAGCTCGCTGGAAGCTAATGCCGAACAAAAAGCCGTATTTGCCGCCCAAGCCACAGGTCTGACAGCCTTATCGGACGATACGGGGTTGGAAGTAGATGCCTTGCACGGTAACCCCGGCGTGTATACGGCCCGTTACGCCGGTGAACACGCGGATGCGGATGATAATAACCGCAAACTGCTTGCTGAACTGGAAGGAAAACTCCTCCCCCAACGCACCGCGCGGTTCCGTACGGTGGCGTGTTTAGCTACACCGCATGGCAGCGTGCAGACGTTTGAAGGCAAATTGGAAGGAGCCATAGGTTTTGGATACCGTGGAGAAAACGGTTTTGGCTATGACCCGTTGTTTTTAGTGGAAAACACACAAAAAACATTGGCCGAACTCACGGAAGAACAAAAAAATAAAATCAGCCACCGCGCAAAAGCGTTTAACCAAGTGGCCAAACATTTGCTTCTGCTAAAAGAACGAAAATAAACTAATCTGAACAAAGCCCCGGTTGTCCGGGGCTTTTTTATGCCTTTGTACGATATAAAATTTGTTGTGAGCCTAACAATTAAACGATGAAAAAACCCGGAGCAATTAACTCCGGGTTTCTATAAAACAAGCGAACTTATAACTCAATAACCAACATGGAGGGTTTAATTAAATAAAACAAATTAATTAATGCCCCCAGGCTCAAAAACGGCCCAAATGGAATGGCGTCCCCGCCTTTTTTGCCTTTAAAAATCATCAAAAACACGGCATATACCAACCCGAAAAAAGACGCCAAAACAATCGTGGTAATTACTCCTTCCCAACCGATAAGCGCGCCCACACCGCCCATCAGTTTTACATCCCCGCCGCCCATGGCTTCTTTTTTAAACAGCCACGTGCCGATAAGCGCAATGGCCAATACGCCAAACAGTCCGACACCCGCCCCCAACAAAGAAACGAGTTCTTTCTGCCACCACACGCCGGAAAAGGACGGATTGCACCACGCAAACGCCACCCCCAGCACAATAAGCCCCAGGGAAAAACGGTCCGGAATAATCATAAAATGGAAATCAATCACGGAAAGCACGATAAGCGCATACACCGCCGCCAGCGTTACAAACGTCCATCCCGTCAGCCCAAAACGCCATACAAACAACAGCGTTAACGCCCCCGTCAATAATTCTACAACCGGGTACTGCATAGAAATAGGGCTTTTGCAGTTGCGGCATTTGCCGAGCAGAAACAGATAGCTTAACACCGGGATATTGTCATACCATTTAATGCGCGCACCGCAGCCGGGGCAGGAAGACGGCGGCCATGCGAGCGATTTTTCGCGCGGAATACGGTAAATACACACGTTTAAAAAACTGCCAAAAATTAAGCCGAACAGGGCGGCAAAAACCAAAATAAGCGTTTCCATACCAATTTTATTTTCTCCTAAAAACATAAAAATCCCCCGCCGGGTTTAGCGGGGGATAAATTTAATGCGTATGCCAGGCTTTGCCGTAGCTGTCTTCACGGTCCGCGTTTACAAAAAAATCGCCGTAGCGCGGGTCAGCCGGATCGCTTACATACGCCCAGCCGCCGGTTTTGGTAAACGCCTGCTCAAAAGAACCGGTGGACACATGTGCCGACGGCGTATGCCCTGGCACGGTAGCCTGCGGGATTTTTTCCAAATACGCCGGAACCAGACAGGACAAATCATCGGTGGGATACGTTCCTTGGTGTTCGCCGTAATACGCGGCGATGGCACTGCGGACTTTTACCAATTTATGTTTAGTGCTTCCCTCCTGGGCTTTATGCACCAGCGCCATAAACTTCGGCACCGTAAAGCCAAACAGTAAGGCAAACACAACTACCATAATGATAATTTCAGTTACGGTAAAACCTTTTTTCATACAAAGCCTCATTTAAAGTTAAGCGATACGTCCACAAACACTTTGGCGTCGCCCAACGTATTTTTAATGCTGGAATACTCATTGGGCTGGTGCGCCAAATCATCCACTTTGCAGTATACCACGGCCGGGTACCCCGCATTGCGCAGGAAAGACGCCACCGTTCCGCCGCCCACGCCCATCGGACGCGGCGTATTTTTATAGACGGTTTTTACGGCCGCCAACGTCAATTTAACAACTTCGGCGTTTTTATCGGTGGGTTTGGATTCTTCCGCAATCACTTTCTCCACTTTCACTTTTACTTTGAATTGTTTTTCCACCCCTTTGACGACTTTGGCCACTTCGTCCAACACTTCTTTATTTTTATAGCAGGGGATGGCGCGGCAGTCAAAATAAAACACATCCGTACCCGGGATGGTGTTGACGTTGGGCACGTTGGCTTCATGTTTGGTGGGTTCAAAGGTACCGGCGGATTCCGGCGCGAACAGCTTGTCTTTTTTATTAAATCTTTTGTGCAGAGCTTCATCCAAACGCACGATCAAGTGGGCCGACGCGCGGTGAGCGTTATTGCCCAAGTGCGGCAGAGACGCATGAGTCTGTTTTCCGTTTACGGTAAACTTCAGCCACATCATATTCTTTTCGGCGATTTCCACCATAGTTCCATCCGAGTTTCCGCCGTCCGGCACCAAGAAAATATCGTCTTTGCCAAAGGTTTTAGGATGTTTTTTCAAAATGGTGGAGATACCAAACGTGCTTCCGATTTCTTCGTCAGCATTAAACAAAAGCGCATACGTGCACGGCGGGCGGACGCCGCAGTCCATCATGGCTTTTACGGCAAGCAAACCGGAAACGATGCCCTGCTGGTTGTCTTCCGAACCGCGGCCGTAAATTTTATCGCCCTTGACGACGGCTTTATAAGGGTCTGTTTTCCACATCGCCAAATCGCCGGGGGGCACCACGTCCATATGCGCCATTACCCACAGGGCTTTTTTCTTATTTTGACCATAGTATCTGGCCACAATGTTAGGGCGTACGCCGCCTTCGGCGGCCGGGTCTTTTACGTTAATGACGGACACTTCATCAAATTTCATCTGTTTAAGGACGGACATTAAATACGCGGCTTTGGCGCCTTCGCCCTTACCGCCCTGGGTGGGCGAAACGGCCGGGCAGGCAATCATATTCGTCTGCAAATCAATAACCGTCTGTTTGTAAGTATCGATTGTTTTAAATAATTCTTTTTCCGTGTTTTCCATGTTCATCCTCCGGCCCGGAACTCTATAAAGAGTTGGGCACATCTATAAATTGGGTCTGTACGCCAAAACGCTTGGCAACCAGTTCCATTAACGCCAGCACGCCCGGTTTTTCCGAGTTATAATGCCCCAGCGCCAGGCAGTTAATGTGCCCTTCGCGGCACCACTCCTGGGCGGGTTCGTCCAAAATACCGGTAATATACAAATCAACTTTCTTGCCAATGGCCTGGGGCAGCAGATCACCCGCGCCGCCGCTGACGACGGCCACCGTACCGATTTCCTTCGGCCCGTAAGCAAGCAGTCTGGCCTGGGTTTGGCAGTACGATTCCAGCCGGGCGGAAATTTCATCCAAACGGGCGTTTACAATACCCGAAAACCCGATTTGCTGGCCATGATACTCCCCGAACGGTTGTACGCGTTCGGCTTTTATCGCGCGCATCAGGCAGGCGTTATGCCCTACCACGGGGTGCTTGTCCAAGGGAAGGTGATAGGCGGCCAAATTTAAATCATGCTTTAGCAGAAACGCCAAGCGGTCGCGGAATAAGCCCGTAACGGGCTGCTCTTTCCCCCACAAGAGGCCGTGATGCACAACGGCGAGGTCTGCCCCCGCCGCAACGGCCTTGCGAAAAAACTCCAAAGAAGCCGACACGCCAAATGCTATATTTCCCACGCGCGGCGTACCCGCCACTTGCAAGCCGTTGCGGCTGGCATCGGGGATATGGGCGATGTCCAAATACGTATCTAAGAAGTGAATAACGTCTTCGCAATTAACCATAGAATTATGTTATCATTTTATAAGGATGAAAAGAACTCTTTTTTTACTCATTTTTCCCTTATTTTTAGCCGTAAACGCCCCTTGCGCAGAGATTCCCGCCGCGCTTTTTCTGCCCGCACAGGAAAAACTGCTCACGCCGGGACCGAAAATCACCGTCCAATATCCGCACGAAAATATGAAAGTAGCCCGCGGCGCCAAAAAAATTTTCATTTTTGGGCAAGTAACGCTCCCCGGCTCCGTTAAACTGGATATTAACGGTGAAGAAATCCCCGTACACAAAAACGGCGCGTTTTTGGCATTTTTGCCTGTGCAAAGCGGTTCATTTGAGTTTTTGCTAACCGCAACCAACGGCAAAGATACGGTTCAAGCCGTCCGCCATATTACGGTCCCCGGCGCGGATATTAAAGATTTTTCCGCCAAAGCCGAGTTTGATTCTGAAGAAGTGTTCCCCCAAAAGCCCGTAGAATTACTGCCCGGAGACACCGTCAGCCTCTACGCGCGCGGCACCCCGGGTGCGGCGGTTACCGCCACGCTTTCGGGCCTGAAAGACGCAAAAAACCTGCCGATGAAAGAAGACGTTTCTTCCCCCGGCTCTTACCGCACCCAATTTGTAGTTGACCCGGAACAAAAAGCCAAAACGGTCAAAATAACGTATAAAATGAAAGACGGGCCGGACGGCTCAACCGCCAAAACCACCGCGCCGGAAAAATTAAAAGTGCTTTCCGCCAAGGATCCTTTCACCCGCGCCCGCATTTTATCGCCCGGCGTAAAACTGCGCAAAATCCCCACCCCGCGCGAAAACTTATACCCTTTTTACCGCGCGTATGGGGATGTGCTCATCAACGGCCGTTTAAACGGACAGTACCGCATTGCGCTTAACGAAAAAGAGTCCGCCTGGCTGGAAGAAAATAACTTCCGACTGGAGTCCGCCAAAGATTACGCCGCCAACGCCGTTACAGGGCTGCGCATGAGCGTAACGGACGATAAAACACGCTTTACGTTTGCCGGAAAACGGCCCATTCCCATCAGCGTACACGAATTTAACGACCGCCTGGAACTGACATTGTATTACACGAACGGTTTTGAAGAAAACTTTAGCATGGACACCACCAGCCCGCTTGTAGAAAACATTGTATGGTCCGAACCCGCCAAAGATACGGTATTATTCAAAATTTACTTCAAAAAAGGCTCCGGCCCATGGGGGCACGCATACGATTTTGAAGACAACAATTTAGTGCTTGATTTAATGCACAAGCCCGCTTTAAGCCCAACGAAAGACAAACCGCTTGCGGGCGCGCGTATTTTAATTGACGCGGGGCACAGCCCGCGCCGCCAAGCCCCCTACGACGGAGCGGTCGGCCCGACGGGATATTTGGAATACGAAGCCAATTTAGCCCTGGCCGACGAATTAAAACCGCTTTTGGAACGCGAAGGCGCCACCGTTATCATGACCCGCCACGGCAATAACCGCATGAGTCTGCAGGAACGATATAAACTGGCGCTCAAAGAAAACGCGCATATTTTCGTCAGCCTGCATTACAACGCATTGCCGGAAACGGTAAATCCGTTGGCCCGCGCACGCGGCTTTTCAGTCTATTACAATTATCCGCACAGCTTTCAGCTGGCGCAATCGGTTTACGACGCATTCACCAAACGCGTCCCACTGCCGGATAACGGTATGATCGCCAACGACGTACTGTTCATCCCGCGTATTCCGCAAATGCCCAGTATTTTGGTTGAAAATGCGTATATTATTTTACCCGAACAAGAAGAAATGGCCCGCAGCAAAAAAGGCCGGGAACCGTTGGTGCGCGCTTTATACGAAGGGATTATGAAGTTTTACGGAGCAACGCCGCGCCCATTAAAAAAGCCCGTCAAACGCAACGCGTTTAAAAAACCTATGAAAAAGGCGGTGCTTCTGCCGGCCAAAACGCCGGAATTAAGCCCCGCCAAAAAGAAATAATGTACAAAAAACCGCTTGTTAAAAAGCGGTTTTTGTAAAGCTAAAAACGCATACCCAACCGAATGGAGCCCTCCGCTTCCCACCGGGAAACCAAATGCGAAAATCTGCCTAAATCGGTCGACGTATTATAAATTCCCCGTACTTCCGCCCCAATAAAAGCGGCGTCGGACACGTCGGTTTCTAAACCAAAACCGAAAGCAAAATAAGCTGATTTTTTGCTTTCCTGCCAATTAAATACATACTCCACTTTGCGCCGGTTTAACCCCACCGCCAAAATGCCGTACGAACGGGTGGCCGTTTCGCTTGCGGACACAAATTTGCCCACAACTCCGCCGCGATACACTTTGTATTTGTCGATTAGAGGATCTCCGCTTTCCGGAAAGAACCACGTTCCCTCCAGCCCTACGCCCGCCCACGGAGCCAAGTAGTAAAGTGCCCGCGCGGAAATACCGCCTTGGGCGCCGATCACACGTTCGCCGTTAATTTCTTTTACTGGAGAAATTGCACCCGTAAGGCCAACGGAAACCTCCCACGGGAAAATAACGGACGGTTCAAGTTGTTGGTAACCGCTGCCGGCGGTGTAGATTTGGGAAAAAGAAACAGCCGGGAAACCCATCAAAAGAAGTACAAGCAAAGCAAGTTTTTTCATGCTGTATATTGTAACAAGATACACCTCCCGGAATAAATACTGTAATATAGTTAGTATTAAAAAGCATGACAAAACCCAACGAAATTTTTATAATAAATTATATTTGTATTTGCACCAAACTACTCGCCCGCTTTTACCCCCTATGAATTCTACTTTGGGTAAATCCAAAATATCATTATCAACCGCCCTTTTTCTTGCATTGACTTCTCCGATACGGGCTCATTAGGAGCAAACAATGGCATTACCTTCTAAAATTACCGAAAGATTTAATAAAGAAATTCGAAAATTTCAAGAAGCCTTACAAAAAGCAAAAGATGCAGACAGAAATGAAAGTGACACCGTAGCTATTATTACAGATATCCTTGCAGATATTTTTGGTTATGATAAATACATGGAAGTAACCAGCGAACTTGCAATCCGCGGCACCTATTGCGATCTTGCCATCAAAATTGATACCAAGTTTCAATATCTTATTGAATGTAAATCCGTCGGCACTGAATTAAAAGAAAACCACTTAAAACAAGCGGCAGACTATGGTGCTAATGCTGGTATTCCATGGATCGTGCTAACGAATGGTATTGATTGGCAAATACATAAAATTCGCTTTGAACAACCCATTTCACATGATTTAGTTTGTAGCTTTAATTTATTGCAAATAAATCCCCGCAAAGACGAAGACCAAAACAAACTGTTTTTGCTTTGTAAAGAGGGCCTTTCCAAAGATTCCCGAGAAGATTATTACGAAAAGATGCAATGCTTGAATCGCTTTGTGATTGGAGGATTCCTTCTATCTGAACCCGTAATTAATATTGTCCGTAAAGAATTGCGTAAATTTGCAGAAGGTCTTAAAGTAGATAATGAAGAAATAGAAAAAATCATTCGACAAGAAGTATTAAAACGGGAAATATTAGAAGGGGATGAAGCAATCAAAACACAAGCAAAAATTCGTCGCTTCTATAAAAAACAACTAAAAACAAAAGAACAACTTGCTGTAGTATCTACTAATAAACAAGAAGTTACTCCAGCAAATAACAACACAGAACCAAATCCCAGCCCAACTTCTAACAGTTAACAAAAGGCCGCTTCATTCAAGAAGCGGCCTTTTGTAAATTTCATTTATTTGAAAATTTAGATAACAGGGAATGCTCGCCCAGCGGTCTTTCCCCAGACAGAAAAAGCCTCTGGGCCGGGCCTCACGGTTTTTACCTTGCGCACTTTCAGGCGCAAACAAAAACATCGCTCCGGCCTTCAAGTCCCTACGCGAGCAAAGCAGTTTGCCCGCTTCCCCTTAAAAATAAAAACCCGCTTTTCAGCGGGTTTTATATTTTTACCGGGGAAGGGACTTGAACCCTTAAGCCCGTGCGGGCAATAGTTTTTGAGACTATCCTGTATACCAATTCCAGCACCCCGGCAACAAATCTATATATTTATTTTAGCAAATTTTTTTATAAAAGCAAATTATTTTTTTCGCCGAAAAAATCCCGCCGCTAAACCAAAACGCCGCCCTTTTTAGAGCGGCGTTTTTTACAAAAAACTTCACTAAAAACACAGCATGGAAGTATATTCGTTCAAGCGTTTTTTAATATCCCGGCGCGTTAAGTTGGCCAGGCGGTCCACGCTGAACGACTCAATCGTAAACGAAGCCATCACGTTGCCTATCATCATCGCGCGTTTAATAGCTTGCAGCGTATTCCAATTTTTCTGGCTCGCCAAATATCCGGTAAATCCGCCGCCGAACGTATCGCCAGCGCCCGTCGTATCATGCACATGCTCCAAAATATACGGCGGCAGCTGTGCAATCCCTTTTTTGCTGACAAGCATCGATCCGTTAGAACCCAACTTGATAATTACGTATTTTACGCCTTTGGCAAGCAGACTGCGCCCGGCTTTAATCAAGTTATATTCGCCCGTCAGCTGGCGCGCTTCGGTTTCGTTTAAAAAGAAAATATCAATACGCTTGACTACTTCCAAGAGCGCTTCTTTTTTGGACGAAATCCAATAGTTCATCGTATCGCAGGCCACCAAACGAGGTTTTTTGACTTGTTTCAAAACGGAAAGCTGGAGTTCCGGGTCAATGTTAGCCAAGAATACGGCTTTAGCGTTTTTTTGTTCCGTGTTAAGCACGGGATTAAAATCTTTAAAAACATTCAAATCCGTAAATTTGGTAACGGCGGTATTAAAATCTTTATCATAACTGCCGCCCCAATGGAAGGTTTTCCCTTCCTTTACTTCCAGGCCGGCCAAATCCACCCCGCGTTTTACAAACGGAGCGCGGTCCGTTTCAGTAAAATCGGTGCCTACCACGGCCACCACCGACGGCTGTGCAAAATAACTGGCACAAATAGAGGCGTAACTCGCCGCCCCGCCCAACACCCGCTTTACCTGGCCGTTGGCGTTTTCAATCGTGTCAAAAGCGACAGACCCTACCACTAAAACTTCGTTTGCCATAGCCTAATCCTGTAAGAAAGTTTTAATGTCCACGTTTTCGTTAAACTGGTCGAAAAACGCTTTTTGTGCCGTTTCCATTTTGGTATCCAACAGTTGGGCGGCAAAATCTTTTTTATTCTTTTCAAAATTTTTCAAGCTGCCGTGCTGGGTTTTATAGGCCTGTTTGATTTCGGCGGGCGTCAATTTAAAATGGGAATACAACACCCCGCGGAAACGGTCGGACAATTTACCACGGCGGAGTTGTTCTTCAAATTCGGCGGGAGTCATCCCGGCCGCGCGTTTAATAACGGCCTCGTAAGCGGCTTTATTAAACTGTCCGTTTTGGTTAAAAACAGGAGAGGTTTGAATATCGTACGCCACTTCGTAATCGGCCACGGCAATGCCGGCGTTTTCAGCGGATTGGTTCAGCACTTCTTCACTAATAAGCGCGGCTAAAAATTGCTGACGCAAAAAGTTGAGCATGTCTTCATCCACGTCTACGCCCTGGTTGCGCAGGTTGCGGGCGTGGTCTTCGGTAACGCGGTAAAGCTGGCGGTAAGTGATATCTTTCGAGCCGACGGTGGCGGCCACGGTGCCGAAGCTGCCGCGGCGATACGCGTCCGCACCCAAATATACGATGCTGCCCAAGAAAAAGGCGAGCGTAATGATAAGAATTACTTTTTTATGTTTAATCAGAAACGAAATCATGCGTTTTTCTCCCGTTTATTTTTTGCTTTTTTTGTCTTCGTCTTCTTCTTGTTCTTCTTCGGCAGAGTCTTCCGTCGCACCGCCGATGACGCATTGCCCGTCAATACGTCCGCCTTCTTCCACAATCATTTTCTTGGCGCGGATATCGCCTTTAATGGAGGCCGGGGCCAACACTTCCAGCATATCGGCGCAGACGTTGCCTTCAATCACGCCGCCGCACACAACGATTTGAGCCGTCACGTCGCCCAAAATTTTCCCGTCCGTCCCCACGATTACGTGACGGGCGTTATCCACGGATCCTTCCAACGTACCATCCACGCGCAAAGACCCCTGCACGCTTAAAGTGCCCTGAAAGTAACATTCCGCGCTGACCACCGAATAGTGTTCGCCGGAAGAGAAATCCGAATCTTTCTTTAAAAATCCCATAATGTCCTCCTAAAATTATTTAAAATAGTCGCGCGGATTGACGGCTTGTCCGTCTTTCCACACTTCGTAGTGCAGGTGCGTTCCGGTAGAACGCCCGCTGGAACCCATGGTGGCGATTTTATCGCCGCGTTTAACCACATCACCCGCTTTTACGCGCACACCCGTCGTATGGGCATACAAGGTGGAATAACCAAACCCGTGATCCACCAAAATAGCCTGCCCGTAACTGGGCACCCAGCCCGCGTGCCGCACAACACCGTCGGCGGTAACGAGGATCGGGCTGTCCGGCTTGCCGGCAAAATCAATACCGTTGTGACGTTTAGTGGTGCGCTGGCCAAACGGGTCCAGCCTGTAACCAAAGCCGGAACTAATACGCGCATTAGACGGCCGGATAGACGGAGTAGAGTTTAACCCCTCCCGGCGGTTGGCAAAATACCAGGCAATTTCCTGGAAGCTGGCCAGGCGCATTTTGGCGTGGTCTTCAATGGAATCCACGTATTTTTCAAATTCTTCCGCTGTTAAATCTTTCAAATCTTTACCCAACAGTTCACGGGCGCGGGCGTCTTCTTTTTCTTTGGCGGCTTCCCACCCTTTAGGCAGGTTGATAAATTTTCCGCCCGGCATGCCCAGCATTTGGCGCATTTGGGTATCGGTAGTACGGGTAAGTTCCAAGTATTTGCGGCCGCGCTCCAATTCATCGCCGATTAATTTCATTTTCACGCGCATGAGTTCATTGTCGGCCTTGGTAATGTTATAGTCGTACGCACGAATAAAAAACAATAACCCGCAAAGCGTAACAAGCAGCCACAGCGCCGCCAACAAAACAACCGTCAGCACGCGCACTTTAAATTTAACGGAGCCTCCCAGACGCGGCATGATTAAAATATCCACACGTTCGCCAAGCAAGCGTCCCAAATAATTGATTAATTTACCCATCTTTTGTATTCTATCATATACGGAGCCCGCAAGGGCGGATTTCCCGCATAAAAGGAGAAAAAGATGAAGAAATTATGGTTTACCGCCGTTTTGGCCGCCTTAAGCGCGGCGTGTATGTTTAAACCGCTGCCGGAGGTGCCCACCTTGGGTGAAGCCACTCTGCCCGTAGCTGCGGAAGAAGAAGCCCAATGGACCACAACCGACCACAAAGGCAAACCCGTTTTAATGGTATTTATGGGTTCGTGGTGCCCGTGGTGCAAAAAATCAATGCCGGCCGTACAGGCGGCCGCTGAAAAATATGGCGACCAGGTTGAAATCGTGGCCGTGTTTATGGATAACAATCCCGAAGCCGTAACCAAAGCCGCCCAAGAACACGGCTTTACCGTTACCGCGTTGTACGAAGGAGGCGAGCTTGCCCAAAGCCTGGAAGTAAACGGCCTGCCGCATGCTGTTTTATTTGATAAAAAACACCGCGCTATTAAACATTGGGAAGGCTTCAGCCCCACGTTAGGAGACGAATTCCAAGAACATTTGGCAAAAGTAACCAAATAACTTAAAAATCCCGCCCCCGTGCGGGATTTTTCTTTAATTATTATGACAGAATTTTTATTTCTCATCGTTATTATCCAAATTGTATGGCTGTTTGCCCTGCAAGACAAACTGGCCGGGCTGCGCTTCCGCGTACAGAAGCTGGAACAGAAAAAAACACAGCCCACAGAGATAATTACTCCCGTCAAAAAAACCCCGGAACTGAAACCGGAAGAGCCGCTCCCCTCCCCCGCAAAACCGGCGGACGCCCCCGCCCAACAAGCTGCCGGCGGGGAACCTGTTTCTTTTGTAAAATTGTTTTCGTGGATTGGCGGATTTTTACTGCTGCTGGGTATCATTTTTGCCGCCAAATACGCAATAGCATTAATTTCCCCGCAGATGCGAGTGGCTTTGAGCTTTGCGCTGGGCGTGTTGCTGTGGACGGCGGGAATCAGCCTTAAAAAAGAAAATATAAAAACCACTGCTCATACATTAGCTGCCAGCGGGCTGGCGATTTGCTATGCTTCGTGCTTAACGGCATATCATTTTTACCACATGCTTACCCCGTCTTATGCAGTAACCGTATTGGCCTGTATTTCCATTACGGCATTTATTACAGCTGTTTGGAAAAACGCCCAATTTATTTGCGTACTTGCCCAAATCGGCGGATTTTTAACGCCGTTCTTGGTATCCGTTTCCGCACCGGATTGGACGCTTTTTTTAACTTATATTTTGTTTATTGCGCTTATGGCCTCCGCGGCTGGATTAAAACGCGCCTGGAACGGCCAGCTTGTTTTATGCGCCGTGTTTACGGGCATCTGCCAGCTGGTAGCGGTAGAACAGGCGGGAACAGATATTCCCGTTTTACATACGGTAATGGCGTTTTCTTTCGTATTCGGCGCATTATTTGCGGCCGTTTCAGCAATACGCAAAAACGGAGTTTGCTTTTTAATCTCAACGGCGGCATGCATGCTCGTTATATGCAATCTCCCCCATGCTAAAATGTTACCCGCCGGTTTTTGGGGATGGTTTGCGGCGGCTTTCGTATTTTTTGCGGGAATACCCTTTGCGCTTAAACGGCGTTTGGAGGACGACAAACCCGCTTGGGCCGCCGTATGCGTGGCGGGGCTGGCCGCACTGCACCTATATTTTGCAATAGACGCGTTATACAACCTGCCCAAAGGGACCGTACCGTTATTCTTTGCGGCAGTTTACACGCTTCTTACCGAACGCGCCGCACGCTGGAAAACGCAAAATGCTTCCGCACGCGCATTCCGCTTGGCGTGTTTGGGCGGCACGGCGGCGTTCTTTTTAACAATGTTCGTCGTCTGCCAGTTCAGAAAAGAGTGGCAGACGATTGCGTTTGCTTTGGAAGGCTGCGCACTGATTTGGCTTAACCGCCGCTTTGCACATCCGGGCCTTACGTGGCTTGGAAGAGCATTACTATCCACCGCCTGTGTACGCCTGACGCTTAACCCATGCATTGGCGGATATCATCCGAATGCACCAAAAGTGTTCAACTGGTTTTTATACGGTTACGGCCTTAGCGCGGCGGCAATGTTTTTAGGTGCACGCGGATGGCTGCCGCGTGAACAAAAAACTTCCGTCAGCTTTTTAAACGCATTGGGAGGAATTACGCTGTTTGCGCTTGTTAATGTAGAAATAGCAAACTGGTTTTCCACAAACGGCCATTTAAACTGGAATATGTTTGGCAATGTTACCGTCGCCGCGGCATTCACTGTGGCGTGGGCGTTATGCGGAGCGGTCTGCCTGGCGGGAGCTCTGTACCGCGGAGGAATTATTTTACGCCGGGCGGGTATCGGCCTAATTTGCGTTGCGCTGGCAAAATTATTTTTGTCCGACGTGTGGCACCTGTCTGCCGGCGCTCGGATTGTAGTGCTTATCAGCGTGGCGGCAGTACTGATATTAATTTCTTTTGCCTACCAGCGAATGCACAAAAGTAATACTCTTTAAAAATAACGCCACTAAAAAACCCCGGGTGAAAATCCGGGGTTTTTTGTTATCTAAATTACATTGCGCGCACGACACAGGGGTCTTCCATACACAAATAGACGTGCGCTTTAGGAAAGGTCCTTTTCAATAGAGGCACTAAAAAGCGGTAGGCTTCCAGCCGCTGGCCGTCTCCATAACGCATTTTACCGTCAAAGTCGAGCAAAAACTCCCCGTCCAACATAAAATTATCGGGAAAGCGGGACTCCGCCACTTTTTTAAGTTCGCGGCTAAAACGCAAAGTGCCAACGCTTATCCACGCGATTTTATCGTGCGGCAAGGTGTCGGCCATTTCCTGCACGGTACGGGCGTAATCAGCTTGATACCCTTCGTAAATTACCACCGGATCAAAATGGAAACCCAGCCGGTAGCCCGCTTTGGAGGCTTCGCACGCGGCGGCCAAGCGCGCGGAAAGTTTAGGGGTAAAATGCTCGGCCTCGTTGGTAATTTTAGAGGAATTGACCGACCAGGAAGCCACCACATTTTCTGCTCCGCCCGCTTCCAACAAACCGCCGATATTGACGCTTTTTGTTTTAAACTCAAACTGCAAATGCGGACGCGATCGGAAGAACGGCACGATTTTTTGGGAATAACGCGTTAAATCGTCAAACACCAAGGAATCGGTAAACTCCCCGCTGCCAATGCGCGGGCGGTCAAACGGCCCTTTGTTAAATTTCGCGCCGTCAATTTTACTTAAAAATTCGTCCACATTGGCCGGGAGCAGTACGGCGTGCAGGTTTTGATACTGCTGTAAAAAGCAATACTCGCATTCAAAGCGGCAGCCAAACCCCAGGTTGATTAAATTGTATCCGCAGCCGGCGGCCGAACAGCTGCAGGGACAGGGTTTTAAAAAATCGTACTTTTCGTTATGGATAACGAGTGTTTCGGTGCGGCGGGAAAAATTTTCGCTCCCCACCTGAGTCTTGCCGTCGGTTTCTTTAAATTCGGCGTTCGGGAACGCGGCGCGGATGCGCGCGGCCAGTTCGCTGTTTTTGGCGGAAGTTTCAATATAAACGGTTTTAGGGTTGAAAGACCGCTCCGTCAAATCCGCCTTTAAAGCGGGGTTCAGCTCCAGTTTCGGCAGGTAAAAGCGGTTTTTTTCCGCCGTTTTAAAATTGACGGGATACCGCCGTGCCAAAAGCGTTTTTTTAACGGATTCAAACGTCAAGTTTTTAGCGGGCAGCAATACATCCTGCGGGGCGCAACGCTCACGTTTGCAAATTTCAAACAGCAAACGCGCCAACTCGCGCAATTTATTTACACCCAATTTGGGAAGTACGGATAAAATATACGTTTCTATTTCGTGCACGTGCATAGTCTGCCCTCCAAAAAAGCCAAATCTTGCGGGGTTAAACGGATATCCGCCCCCGCGGCGTTTTGTAAAATCTGTTCCGGTGTACGCGCCCCGGTCAGCGCGCTGGAAACCGTCTCCGATGACAACGCCCATGCCACCGCCACGGCTGCGCTGGAAACGCCTAACCGTTCCGCCAGTGTTTTTACGCGCTCCGCTGTTTGTTTGGCATGCAGAAAAGCGTCCCCCCGATAACATTTATAAAAATAGTTGCGCGCATCCGCCCGGCGGAAATTGGGCTCCGTTTTATATTTGCCACTTAAAATACCGCCGCAAAGCGTCCCGTACGAAATAAGAGCCGCGCCTATTTCCCGGCAGGCCGAAAACACAGCTTCGCCTTTTTGCGGGTGCAGGAGCGAATACTCGTTCTGCACGGACGCAACTTCGGTTATCTGCGCCGCGCGCGTCAATTCTTCCGCCGACATATTACACAGCCCGATATGACGGATTTTGCCCGCCTGTTTTTGGCGGACTAATTCTTCCAAAGCGTCTTCTAAAGGAACTTTTGGGTCCGGGTAGTGGATTTGATACAGGTCGATATAATCCGTTTGCAGGCGGGATAAAGAATCTTCCAGCTGACGGCGGATAGTTTGCGGGCGAAGGTCGTGGTCTGTCCAAGAGCCGTTTTTTACAAGCCCGCACTTGGTTGCCAACACAACCTGATAACGGCGGCCTTTTAAAAAGCGGCCCAACAATACTTCGCTGTCCCCGTAAATAGGGGCGGTATCTATAAAATTAATTCCGGCGGACACAGCAGATAAAACAGTTTGTTCGGCCTGCGCCACATCCGCAGAGCCCCAATCGTAACCGCCGCCAAACGGCCACCCGCCCAGGCCCACGGCGGAAACAAATACGTCCGTGCGGCCCAGGCGGCGCGTTTTCATAAAATTACCAAAGCCCGTTGTCGGCCATAAAACAGGAGTTTACGGCTTTGATTCCGGCGGTGGCGGCCAAGTCGTACGCGTCTTCAGACTGGGCACCCGGCTGGAACCAAATTTCTTTCACCCCCGCCTCTACGCATTGTTGTACGGCGGGAACCAGCGCGGCGGGCGGAATCACCATAACGGCCACATCCACCGGGGAGGGCACATCTGCCAACCGGGTGTAAACGGGTTGACCGGCCACTTCACCGCCTTTGGGATTTATGCCGAATACGCGCATATCTCTTTTAAGAAGCGCGGTAAAAATTTTATATCCGTATTTGGCCGGATCGGCAGACACGCCAAATACCGCTATCGTTTTATTTTTATACATAATTACGCCTGCGGCATGCCAAAGTTGCCCATCGCCTGCGCGGCCATACCCTGGCTGTCGCGCACGGCTTTGTTAAAAACGGCCTGCACGTCTTCGGCGATTTCTTTGGCGGAAAAGTTTTTTACAAGCGCTTCGTCCACAACCACTTCTTTCACTTCCTGCGAGCCGGAAATGGTAATTTGGAACATATGGCGCGGGCTGTCCACCTTAATTACCATATTATCCAACCGTTTTTTAATTTCTTCCATTTGGCTTTTGAGTTTCCATAAATCTTTAAGCTGTCCCAATTTATCGAACATATACGTCCCCCTAAAGTAATTTTTTACATTTTATCTTTTATAAGTCCCGCGCGGCAACCAGGCGCAAAAACACGGCGGAACATTTAACGTGTTCCCCCGCAAAAATCTTTTCCGCCGCGCGCTTATATACGGCCAGCTGCGGGCGGTATTTTTCCAGCAGTTTTTCTTCGCCGCCTTTGGCCGCGCGGTCCGTCTTAAAATCCACCACCCAAATTTGGCCGTCGGCGCGGCGCAAAACGGCATCCATCACGCCGGATTCCACCCCGTGTTCCCCCGCCAGCGAAAAGGGCATTTCACACGCCAGCGTTTCCGCCGCCAACAGTTCTTTAAAAAGCGCGCTTTGGCAGAACGGAACCAACACGGCGGCCGCGTCTTTTTCACGTGCGGGAAATGCACAGAACAAGGCGGCTTTATGCGCAGCTTCCTCGGCGGAGGAAACTTTGCGCGCAAGCAGTAAATCCATGGCGCGGTGGCAGACGGTGCCCACTTCGGCCCCGGCGCGCTGTTCTTCCGTTAAAGAATCGGGCGACTGAACAAGTGCGCTGGGTGACAAAGCCGGGTCTTTTAGCAACGCTTCATACCGGGCTTTGCGCGCGGCATAAGCTGTTTTCCACGCGTTCATTTCGCGCGCGGGAACGGCAGGTAAATTTTCGTCCACGTGGCGGTAAATAAAAGTTTCCGGCTCCGCATAACTTGCGTATGAAACGGGCAAAGAAAGCTCACCGTTTTCCAACTTATCGGAGGCGCCGTCCGGGAACAAGCCCGCCGACCAAAACGCCCCGGCGGCTTTTTCGGCCCCTTTGCGTCCGTCCGCCACCAACAGCATGTGTTCTTTGGCGCGCGTTAAAGCCACGTACAAAACGCGGACTTCTTCGCACCGGCCGTGCTTTTTTTGTTCTTCTTCCAAAAACGCCAAGTTGACATCGCAAATTTTTCCGGCGCGAAGCCCGTGCATATTATACTGCCAGGAAAAAATATGCCCCGCCGGCTGGGACGCGGAAGCCGAATCTTTTTTAGACAAATCAGCCAAAATTACCACCGGAAACCCAAGCCCCTTGGATTTATGCACCGTCATAATGGAAACGGCGTCCAGCGCGTCCCCCGAAGCCGCCGCGCCAAGGCGTTCCGGCTCGTTCACTAAAATATCCTGCACTTCGGCCAAAAATTGGCCGAGCGATGCGGGAGCCTCCCCCGCGTATCCTTCCGCCAAACGGACCAGCCGCTGTAAACTGGAAAGAGTCCGTTCCCCCTCATATGCAGCGGCACAGGATTCTGGCAAAAAAGTGTCTTGCACTACGTCTTCCAACAGTTCTTTTAAAGGCGTCCGCCCCGCCCGGCGGCCAAAGGCGCGGATAACTTCGTACAAATTCGCCAGTTTTTCATCCTGCGGTTTGGCGAAAAGGGATAGGTCCCCCCGGCGGGCGATTTGATAAATTTCTTCGTCCGTAAACCCGCCGAACGGACTCCTCAACACGCCCGCGAGTGCGGTACGGTCGGCGAGATCGGCGGCCGCGCGCAGGAAATTTAAGAAGTCATTTACTTCCTGTTTGCGGTAAAAATCTTTATCCGTTTCCACATTAAACGGGATACCCCGGCGGCGAAGCGCATCCGCATACGGGCCGGAAGTGGTGGACGCGCGCGACAGAAGCGTAATATCTTTGTACGCCAGTTTACGTCCGTCCGAAAGAGTCAGACGCCCGACATTATTTTCAATCCAGTCCGCAATGCGCTCGGCCTGGTTATGGCGGAAGTCATCCGCCAGCGCGCCGTCCTGCGGCGCACGGACAAACAGCCATTTGCACGCCGGGCCGGACAGCGGTTTGGCGGGAAATATCGGCACGTAAGCGGGTTGGAAAGCCGTTTCCTGCACCATAGCACGCGAACAAACGGCGTTGGCCGCGCCCACGATGTCCGGCGCACTGCGGAAATTTTGCTGTAAAAAGCATTTTTCACCGCCTTGCGTTAAAATTAAATCGGTAAACAGTTCATACGCCGTAATATCCGCCCCGCGGAAGCGGTAAATAGACTGCTTGGGATCGCCCACTACAAACAATTTACCCGGTTCCAAAATAACGTCCTGCCAGCGGGAAGCCGAAGAGGATTTTTCTTCCGCCAAAAAAAGCAACAGTTCCCCCTGTACGGGGTCGGTATCCTGGAATTCGTCAATAAACAGCGCGTCGAACTTTTCTTTTAACAGCCGGCGAACGTATAAGTCTTTTTGCAGCAAATTACGGGTTTTTACGATTAAATCGTCAAAACTTAAAATTCCCTCCCGTTCGTACGCCGCACGGATTTCCTGCGTAACGGGACGCACCAAGTTAAACGCCGTTAGAAAAATTTGCTGTTTTTCGGGCGATGTTTTAGCCGCAAACTGCACCAAGGCGCGGGCTTCTTCAAATGTTGGTTCGTCCCAACCTTTGGGAATAGCAGAGGGGAAAGAGGGCGACGTTTCTTCCGGCAAGGGCGGCATGGTCTCCCCGCGCAAAAAAGAGGCCGAACGCCTCAAAGAAGACGCGGCAAACATTAACGCTTTTTCGGCATTGCGCGGCTTTTTACCTTCTAAAAACGCCGTGCTCCAATCTTCCGCCCGGCGGGCTTTTTCCAAACAGATTCCGGCCAGCATAGCAGCGTGGGCAAAATAATCGTAATGCTCAATTTTGCCGCTGCACAGCTCGTGTGCAAATTCTTTCAACTCCGGAAGTGAAATTTCCGGCAGGATTTTTTTCCACTCGTCCGCCCGCGGTGCGTTTACCCCCAGTTCCTCATCCAAAAACGTATTCCAGCGCGCGTCAAAAAGCTGGGCGGCTTTGCGCCCCGAATCAATCTCCGCATTGGGAGAAAGCCCGGCTTCCAGCGGAAATGTTTTTAAAATTTCCGCGCAAAAACCGTGAATAGTGCCTACGCATGCACGGTCCAAACGCGCCAAGGCGGCTTCCGCACGCGGAATGAGCTTATCATCGGGAACATTAAAATGTTCGCGTAAAAGGGTCAATACCGAGGTGCTTTTCTTTTCCCGCGCCGCCGCAAGAACTTCATGCAAAGCAGTAATCAAACGGGTTTTGATTTCAGCGGCGGCTTTTTCGGTAAACGTCAGCGCGACGAGTTTTTCCACCGGCACACCCAACGCAAGAACGGCCAAACACAGCCGGGTAATCAGCAGTGTGGTTTTACCTGTCCCGGCCCCGGCTTCCACTACCATATTGACGTTTAAAACAGTTTGTACCTTATCACGGTCTTCGCGTCTATTCGGCATGGCGGGATTCCTCCAATTTACGGCTTTCGGCACTTTTGCGCGCGCGCATTAAACATTTAAAACTGTCCCGGCGGCAAACGGCGGCGTACGGGCAGTAGTCACACAAATCCGACGGGTTTAAAAAAAATGCTCCTTTTTTTATATACTCCGCAAGAAGCGTTAAAAACGCTTCCGCACGCGGACGCAGGGCTTCAAAGGCGGACGGCTCCAAATCACGCCGCGCATAGCCTTTGTTAATAGAAAGCAGGCACGACCCGGCGGAAGCATACCCCGCCAGTTCCGGCAGTTTTTCAGCTGCCAATACGTATAAGAACGGCTGGAAAATAAGATGCGTAAAAAAATCGGCCCCTAAATCTTTTGTGCCCTTTTTAGACGATTTATAATCCGCCACCACAAATGTTTTATGTTCCGTGTCCACGTCCACGCGGTCGATTACGCCGCGCAGTTTAAACGGCAGGCCGGGTACATCCAACCGCGTAAATTCTTTTTCAAAATAAGACGGTGTAAACGGCCCCAGATTTTTTAAATCCTCCGTTACAAATAACGTAAGGCGCGTGCGGATATCTTCCAAAATAAGCTCCCACACTACGGGATAAATACCAAACATTTTGTAGCTTTCTTTGGTATAACGGCCGTCTACCGCCCGGTTGAGGTATTCCAGCGCGGCGGAGTCAAAAACGTCGTGCGCAAGCCCCAAACGGGAAAGTTCCGTGTAAAAATCCTGCAAAATTTCGTGATAGGCGGTGCCGCGTTTGTCGGGCGACAGTTCACGGCGGCTCATAGCTTCGTCCTTTTCCTCCAAACCGAGCCCCTTGTCAAAAAAGTATTTCATCGGGCAGGCGGCAAGTTCCTGCAAAGCGGAAGGAGAAAATCCGGCCCCCTCGTTGGCACGCGCAAAAACCGCCGCGCCGCTTTGCACAAACCCGTCAAACGCGTTGAGTTCGCCCGTTTCGTTAAGCGCCTTGGCGGCGGCCAGAGAACGGGAAATTTCCTCCGTCAAGAGCCCAGCCTGTTTGTAATTTTCCTGTGCCGTATCCGGGCGCAAAATGATAGAAAAGGAAAGTTCTTTGGGTGTTAAAAATTCATGCAAAACGGAAGCGATTTGCTCCGAAATGCGCCCGCTTATGCGCGGCGATTCTTCGGGAGACCACGCCAACCGGGCCGCGCGCGCAAGTTCTGCCAAATAAACGGATGGCACGGCTTCTTTGCCGTCTGCACCCGTACGGGCGTACAAAGCGTACAATTTTTCGCGCGCCGCCGTAGCCGCCGCAAAAAAGAGCAACCGTTCTTCGTCTACACGTTCCAGTTTTTGGTTAACCCAGTAGCCCAGCACGTCCCGCAGTAAATAGCGGTAACGGTCCCTAAAAACGGGGTCTTCCGGCACCACTTGCGGGAATGATTTTTCATTCATACCAAGCACAAATACTGCCTTAAATTGCAACCCGCGCGCACGCACCGCATCCGTAAATGTTACGCCGCCGCGCACGCTTTCGGCCTCGTTAAAAGAAAGTGAATTAAGCGAGTCCGTCAGCTCCTCCACCGTTTCCCCCGCACGGCTTTGGGCGCGGACGGCTGCATATTTTTCCAAAGAAGCGATTTTATCGCACACGGAACGGTAAATTTCGCCGTCTTTGCCGCGAAAAGCGGTTTCATCTATATTATCCGCCAAAAAAGCGCGGGCCAGCGCGGCGGCGTTTGCCCAGGCGCGCGGCGCATTTAGCGCCTCCAAACGCGTTTGGCATGTTTCCAGCCAGGTTAAAAAAGCGGGGTCAAAATCTTTTGTTTGCGGGAGCAAATCTTTCCACTGGCTTAAATCACGGCTGGCCAAGGAAGCGGCGGCCAGCGACCGCCATTTATATTTCTGCGGCTCTTTAAAATAGGGAGAGGATAAAATGGCCAGCACCGTATCGCGGTCGAAACCGCGCGCGGCCAATGAAAATAAATTCAAGCAAAATACGCCTAACGGGAATTTATGGAGAGGGTAAGAAAACGACGCGTCCAACGGAATACAGTTCTGCTTAAACACCCGGCGGACTTCGTCCTGATACGGAGCCACGGCACGCGCGATAAGCGCAATATCGCCAAAAGAATATCCCTCTTTTTCCGTTAAACGCAAAATTTCTTTAGCGGCAAAAAACACTTCGCCGCGCGGGTCCGCCGCCGATACAATACTCACCCCCGGGGTCTCCGCCGCGCCTTGCGGCGCAAAAACATATTCCCCGCTCGCTCCAAGCGCGCCGAAATCGTTTTCATCCGCGTCTTGTGCGGCGGGAGAAGCCCCCAGCCAGTTGGTTTCAAAAAACTTTTGGGCAAAACGGTAGGCAGAATGCTTTTTATACGGAGCAAACACCGCCGCCGGGTGCGTGGAAAAAATCCGGCTGACAAGTTCCAGCTGGCGGCCCGGCATATCGTAAAACCCGTAAAAAACAATTTGTTTAAATTCGCGCAGAAAAACGGATTTTTCCACTCCGTCAAGCGCGCGTTCAAACATTTCTTGGTATGGGCGATAGCCGGGGGTTTGCGCCTCGCGCTCGTTAAAACGCCGGTAAACGCGGATTAACCACCCAAACCGATCGGCTTCCTGCGACAGGACAGGGTCCGAAGAGGACTGCAAATGCTCCTCCAGCACGTCCGGGTCAGCCAGAGAGTCGGCCAAGTCCCGCAAAGACGATTTTAGCGCATGCACAAAGCCGCGCGAAACGGGATAGCGGTTTAGGCCGGGTTCGGTTAAAATGTCTTTCAGTAAAAAATCACGCAGATTATCCTGCGGGAACTCCGGCAGTGCCGGGCCGTGTTCCGCATCCAGCGTACGCAAGAGGGCCGAACCCGTCAAAAAATGGATATTCGCCACCGCACCGTTTTCCCGCGCCAACAAGCCGGACAAACGCTGTGCCAAAAAGGATGACGCACACACCACCAGCCACGGCTCCAGCGGGCTGTTGCGCCGGGAGCGGACAAAACGGACGAATGATTTTTCCAAAGACGGATAATGTGCGTAAAAAAGTTCCATAGCCTACCGATAAATAGTAAAATAAAGACTACTTTATTATTGCATTTTTGGACGCATATTCAAATACCATGAAAACGCTTATCATCGTCCGCCACGCGCACGCTTTGCCGGGGTACGCCGCCGGCGTAAATTCGGACGCCGAACGCCCGCTGTCAGCCGAAGGACAGGAAAAAGCCTCCGTCACCGCCGCACGCCTTCTCCAACTGGGCGTAAAACCCGAGGTAATTATTACAAGCCCGCTTTTGCGCGCAGAACAAACCGCCGCAATTTTAGCCCAAACGCTGGGCGCACCTATAGAAACCTTTTTCGAACTGAACGGACTAAAAGATGAACAGGACGTTTGCGATTTTTTACAGGCACAATTAGAGCGTACGGACTGCGTTTTGGCTGTGGGGCACAACCCCAACGTAACGTATGTTACGCACTGTTTGGCCGGACAGGTGTGTACGTTTTTACCCGGTTCGTTTGCCGTTATCAATATGGATAACCCCCAAGAGCCGAAACTTACTTATTTTGGAGAATAAATTATGACCGTTTTTGACGCTGTTTTATTAGGTTTATTACAAGCGTTGGGAGAGTTTTTGCCTATTTCCAGCTCCGCCCATTTGGTACTTCTGCCGTATTTCCGCGGGATGGAATACCAGGGCATTGCTTTTGACATTATGCTCCACGCCGCCACGTTACTCGCCGTACTTTTATATTTTGCAAAAGACTGGTTCACCCTTATAAAAAACGGCCTCACGCACCCCACCGCACCGCAGGGACGCATGCTGTGGTATTTGGCGGCAGCCACCGCCCCGGCGGGACTGGCCGGACTGTTTTTGAAAGATACGGCCGAACACGCGTTTAGAAACCCGCTGATGATGGCGGCGTATTTAATGATTTTTGCGGGACTTTTATGGTGGGCCGACCGCCGCGCACAAAACACCCCGGAAAGCGCGGATATTTTTTCGGTTCCGTTTAAAACGGTATTTTTAATCGGCTGCGCGCAGGCGTTGGCCATTATGCCCGGCGTATCCCGCAGCGGGATTACTATTACAGCCGCGCTTTTATTGGGCCTTACGCGCGGAGTAAGCGCGCGAATTTCGTTTCTGCTCTCCGCCCCTATTATTGCGGGTGCGGCGGCGGTGGAAATTTCGCACCTGACACTGGCCGACTTTAACGCCCCGTTAATGTGGGGATTTATCAGCGCGTTTTTAGGCGCACTTATAGTCATCGGAGGGCTGATGAAATACATTAAAACGCACAGTTTTGACGTATTTGTATATTACCGCTGGCTGTTGGGCTTATTTATTATTGGATTCTATTTTTGGAAGTAACCCTTCTGCACACAAAACCCCGGGCCACTTGTGTAGCCCGGGGTTTATGGTTATATCATCTATTATTTTGTATATTCTTCGGCTTTTTTGGCCGTAGAGGCCAGCGTCTGCGCGATTACCGCTTTTACGTCCGACGCCGCCAACACGTCCATTCCCGCCGCCGTACATCCGCCGGGCGTAGCCACTTTTTGCGCTAGTGCGGCAGGCGGTAAATTTTCCCGCGACACCATTTTAGCCGCACCGATAACCGTCTGCACCGCCAGTTTAACGGCTTCGTCCTGCGGTAACCCCTGGGCCGCAGCCGCGGAAGCCAGCGCATCAATAAAATAGTACACAAACGCAGGGCCGGAGCCGGACAGAGCCGTCGCCGCGTCAAAAACGGAAAGCGAAATTTCAAATGTTTTGCCCATGCCGTCAAACAGGCCCATCACTTCGCGGCGGGCGCGCTTGGGCGTTTCCGGCGCAAAATGGAAAAGCGTTACGCCTTCCCCCGCCGCAAGCGGCGTATTGGGCATAATGCGTATCACCGGCCAAGAGGGCAAAACACGCTGAATTTTTTCAACCGTCCACCCTAAAGCCATGCAAATAAGCGGCTTGGCTGGAACGGCGGACGCGGCGATTTCTTTTAGTACGCTTTCCACCTGCGCGGGTTTAACGGCAATAAACAGCCAGCCCGCTTCTACAATCACGCGATGGTTATCCGTTACCGCTTCAATACCCAGTTCCTGTTGAATCCGCTCCGCCGACTGCGGCGTATGAACGGAAGCAATGATATCTTCTTTCGGGCAGCCTTGAGCTAAAAGCCCGCGGATAATCGCACTGCCCATTTCTCCTGCGCCAATAAAACCTAATTTCATTTTTGTCCCCCTATTTTTTTATGCGTAAACGGTTTTGCTTCGGGGCCGGTATATTCGGCTACCGTTTGCCCGTTTCCATACAGTTTATATTTATAAATTGTGAGCCCTTCCAGCCCCACCGGGCCGCGCGCATGCGTTTTACCCGTACTGATGCCCACTTCCGCGCCAAAGCCGTAGCGGTAGCCGTCAGCAAAGCGGGTGGACGCATTGTGATACACGCCCGCGGAGTCGGTCAGATCCATAAAAATCTGCGCTTCGTCGTGTTCGGCGGTAAGAATCGCGTCCGTATGGTGCGAACCAAAACGGTTAATGTGTTCAATAGCGGCAAGCACATTGGGCACGAATTTAACGGAAAGTTTCTTTTCGCCATATTCCGTATGCCAATCCGTTACCGGGCCGGATACCGTGGCAAGCGCGGCGACGCGTTCGTCCCCGTACAATTCCACGCCCGCCGATTGGAGAGCGGCAAGGAGTTTTTGTACGTTTGCAGTCGGCCAGGCCTTATCAATTAAAAGCGTTTCCATCGTGTTGCAAGCCGACGGATACTGCGTTTTGGCGTCCACGCAAATCTTTTGCGCCATATCCGCATCCGCCGAGCGCGCCACATAAATATGGCATACGCCGTCCGCGTGCCCCAAAACCGGGATTTTAGTGTTGGCTTTTACGTAAGCGATTAAAGCATTCCCGCCGCGCGGAATAATTAAATCAAACAAATTATCAAGCGCAAGCATTTGCGCCGATTCTTCGCGCGTGTGGATTAAATTAAGCGCATCCGCCGGGTAGCCGGGCACGGAAGCCAGCGCATTCTTCAGTACGCGCGCCATAGCGTCGTTGGTATGGAGTGCTTCGCGCCCGCCTTTAAGCACTATGGCGTTGCCGGATTTTACGGCCAGCGCGGCAATTTGCGGCACTACATCCGGACGGGCTTCAAAAATCACGCCGATAAGCCCGATCGGACACGAAATTTTATAAAGCGTTAAGTTCTCATCCAATTCCGTGGCCGCCATAATTTTGCCCACCGGGTCCGGCAGTGAAATTAAATCTTCCACCCCTTTAATGACCGTTTCCAGTTTCTCGCGTGTCAATTTTAAGCGTTCGTACAAGGCGGGTTTCATTTCCCCCGCCAAAACAGCCCGTTCGGCCAACGATAAATCCGTTTGGTTAGCCTGCAAAATTTCGTCCGCGTGCACGCGCATAGCGCACGCCATGGCGGATAAAGCACGGTCTTTCACGTCCCCCGGCAAAGCGGCAAGCACATAAGAGGCTTGTTTGGCGTTAGAAGCAATTTCGGATACGTTCATATTCCCTCACAGTAAAACGATATGATCGCGGTGGACGGCTTCGTCATAATTTTTAAAACCCAGTTTTTTGGAAATGTCTTCCGATTTAAGTCCCGCGATTTTACGGCAGTCTTTAGCCGAATAATTGGCAAGGCCTCGGGCGAACTCTTTGCCCGATTCGTCTAAAATATACACCGCGTCCCCGGCCTCAAACTCGCCCTCTACGGCGGTAATCCCGGCGGGGAGCAGAGAGGAGCCTTTTTCGCATAATGCTTTTTTGGCACCCGCATTTACACGCACGCCGCCAGCCACATTGGTAGCGTAAGCAAGCCATAATTTTTTACCGGGCAGATTTTCCACAGGTTCAAAAAGCGTCCCTTTAAATTCCGCACCGAATACCGCGCCGACTGCGCCGTGCCGCTTACCGTACGCAATCACCATGGCTCCGCCTGAACGCGTAACCACTTTGGCAGCTTCCAGCTTGGTTTTCATACCGCCGCGGCCGCGCGACGAAGCGCAAAACCCCAGAGCCTCCACTTCTTCCGTAACGCCTTTGACGCGGGAAATAAGTTTGGCGTTTTTGTCTTTGCGCGGGTCGCCGTTATAGAGGCCTTCCACGTCGCTCATAATGCACAGCAGGTCGGCGTCCAGGCCGCTCGCCACCAAAGCGGATAATTTATCGTTGTCGCCAAAGCAAACCTTTACGCCTTTGTCTTTATAGGCGCGCAGTTCGTTGGTGGATACGGTATCGTTCTGGTTGATAACGGGAATACAGCCCAGCTCCAGCAGGCGGCCCAGCGTATCGCGCAGACTTAAATAGCGGGCGCGGTCAGCAAAGTCGTCTTCCGTTAATAGTACTTGCGCCGCCGTTACGCCCAACCGTTTAAAACTGTCTTCGTAAATTTTCATCAGGCTTGTTTGGCCTACGGCCGCACAGGCTTGTTTTAAAGAAACCCCTTCGTCTTGCTTGGTAAGACCCAAAATTTTGCGCCCCACCCCCACCGCGCCAGAGGTTACCACTAAAATTTCTTTGCCCGCGCGGTGCAAGGCAGCGATATCTTCCAAAAAAGAATACAAACGTGAGAGGGACAAATCCCCGTCGTCCGCGCTTAACGCGTTGGTACCAAATTTGATTACAATTCTTTTTGCATTTTTAATAATGTCTTTCATAGTATTCCCACAAAGTAAAAAGCCCGCCCGAAGGCGGGCTTAAAAAAACATACACTTTACTCGGCCGCCGCAGCTGGAGATTCCTGCTTTACGCACGATTTTTCGCACCGTGTATTGAATGGGCAAGCGGCGCAATGTCCCAGGTTTGGCTCAAAATCGCCCACTTCTATTTTTTTGCCGATATCAATAAAAGTGTCCAAAATCTTTTTTTCGTCAAACGCTTCAAACGGCGCGCTGACGGTTTTGTCAAATGCCACAAAATAAAATGTAGCTTTGCCCTTTTGCATATTCCATGCGCGGCGCGCTCCTACGGCGTAAATACCCATTTGCAGGGAATCCGTCACCGCAAGGGACAAATCTACATCCGTCCCGGTTTTGTAGTCGATTACTTCCCACGTTCCGTCCGGGTGTTTATCGATACGGTCTATTTTTCCGCGCAGCGTCCACTGCCCTTCCTGAAAGATAAATTCGCGCTCTGTGCTGTCCACCGTCGTTTTGCGTTCGTACTCGCGTTCGGCGTATGTTTCCAGCATTTTTTTACCCTTTAGATACCATTCCATTTGTTCGCCCGCGCTTGCGTAACCCGCGCCAAGCCAGCAGTCGTCGTAATACGCCAGAAGTTCGGACGGGTCGTTGGAGTTGCGGTGGTATTCTTCCAGCGCGCGGTGAATAGACACCCCCAAGGATGATGCGGGCACCAACCCTTCCCGTTTGTTTTCCATATACTTATATTTATACAGAACGGGGCACTCCATGTACGTTTTAATTTTGGAATAGTTCAGTTCGTACACGTCGCTATACATGGGAAGCGTCCTTTTGGGGTTCTTGTTGGGCGGCGCGCATAAAATGCACCAAGGTATCGCCGTATTTTTCTACGCGGTACACTTCCAGCGAAGAGGGGACGGCAAACTCTTCCGTTTTATGGTTTTGAAGAACGATAATTCCGTTCGGCGAAAGAAGGCGTGATTCCGCCACATTTTTAAGAGCAGGCTCCGAAAACGAGAGCATTTTATTGTTAATGTCGCGGTAGGGCGGGCCCATAAAAATAATGTCGTAACCTTCGTTGTCGCTATAGGGCATCAGCCAGTCAAGCGGTTTTAACACGTCACCGCGGAGCACTTTGGCGCGCTCGGCAAAGCCCAAATGTTCCAGGTTACGGTGAATGTTTTTAATGCACGCGGGTTCGCGGTCCACCATTACGGTTTTGAGTGCCCCGCGCGACAACGCTTCCAACGACACGTTGCCCGTGCCGGCGAACAAATCCAGCATAATGGCCCCGGTAATGCGGGGGCGCAGAATATCAAACAGAGATTGTTTGATACGGTCCGAAATCGGTTTTACCGGTAAGTTTTTAGATACGGAAAAAATTCTCCGCCCACGGGCGGTTCCAGCAATAATACGCATAAGTTTCCTTTACGCTACAGTTGGGCAATGCCCTCTTTAATGGCGTAGCGAACCAGTTCGGCCTGTTTATGAATGCCGAGTTTCTTCATAATGTTGTTGCGGTGCACATGAATGGTGTTAAGCGACAAGTTAAATGTTTTAGCAATTTGCTTGCTGCTGTAGCCTTCTGCGATGAGCTGCAACACTTCTTTTTCTTTAGGCGTAAGCCCCGTAGCGTCGCGCTTGCGGGAAGCGGTTTTGCCCAAAAAGCCCTGTACAATATATTTGGACACTTTACTGCACAAATAAAACCGTCCGGCGGCAACTTCTTCTACCGCGTCGACAATTTCGTCCGCCGCGGACACTTTTACAATGTAGCCCTTCGCCCCCGCTTTGAGGGATTTTTCCACCGATACCCGGTCGTCATACATACTAAGCATGACCACTTTTGTTTCCGGATTGTTCTTTACCATGCGCTCTACGGCTTCAATCCCGTTGAGCACCGGCATAGAAATATCCACCACGTATACGTCCGCTTCGTTTTGTTGGGCGTATTCCACCAAATCTTTCCCGTTGGAAAGCTCGGCCGCAACTTCCAAATCTTTGCCCAATGTTTCCAACACGGCTCGGACGCCGTTTCTTACAATGGCGTGGTCATCCGCCAATACAATTTTTTTCTTCATGTTTATTCCTTCCCCCCATAAACCACGCTTGGGCAGCACACCTCGATACGGGTGCCCTTGCCGGGCGCGCTTTTAATGGCAATCGTTCCTCCTAAAAGTTCCACGCTGTCTTTCATAGCCAAAAGGCCTACGTGGCGGATGGAACGCTGTTTGGAGGGCTTAAAGCCCACCCCGTCATCTTCTACCACCAGACGGACTTCGCCGTCCTCGCGCTCCAACAGCACGTAAATGTTTTTGGCGTTTGCGTGCTTCACGATGTTGTTAAGCGCTTCCTGTACAATACGGTAGAGTAAAATTTTTACACTGTCCGACACTCCGCTCTCCCCGGTAATGGGTTTATAATCAAACGTGTACGGAATATGGATAAACGAACTGACGTTTTCCAGCATATCGCGCACGGCACCGCCGAGCGCACCGTCATTTTCCAAACTTGGCGGACGCAGAGATACCACGATATTTTTTACGCGTTCAATACTTTCTTTAATCTGTCCGTCCAGTTTGGCAATATCTAACAAAGCCTGTTTGTTGTCGCCTTTTTTCACGCTGGCCTTTACAATACCCAAAAGCGCGGGCAAAATAACGGCGGTAGAGCCAATTTCATCATGGAGAGCCTTGGAAATGGCCTTTTTTTCCGTTTCGCGCGCGGCCAATAAAATCTGGGAAAACGTGCGCGGGGAAGACCAATCTTTCAATAAGTGTCCGTCAGCGTCGCCCCAGTCCGAAATATCGCGCACCAACGCCAGCACGCGTTTAATGCTGCCGGTCGGCCCGCCCAGCGGAACAAAAGTGGTTTGGTAATAAAAGCGATGTCCGTTTTTTTCAATGCTCCACTCATAATGATGAACGCCGTTTTTTAAAGCGGTTTCCAAGGCCTGCAAATGGACATCCCGGCCTTCCTGCAAATCCGCCTCGGACAAATTGCCCGACACGTTACTAAGCGTAGTAACCACCAAGGTTTTAGGGTTGACAAGGGCCACTACGTCATACCCCTCTATGCCGTTTTGCTTAATACGGGCAAAGCGGTCCAAATCCGTTTTTTTGGAACAGTTTTTTTTGTCCCCGCACGGGCATGCTCCGCCCGAAGCGGGCAAACACCCGGCGCAAGAGGAAAGAGTGTCATCCTTTTTTTGTTTTTTTAACATAATAAACCTCTTAACACATTACCTTATTATTTTACTATAGTTTAAAGCCTTTTTACTATACAAAAGGGTAAGGAAAGGGCACATCGGTTGCGGAGCGGTATTTTTGATATAATTTAAGAATATGGCCTGGAAACTAAAAAAAATCGTTACCTCCAAACCTTTTATTTTCTCCGCGTTGGCGGGGCTGTTTGTATTTATTATTTTATGCGCCGTGTTTATGCGCTATATTTTTTCCGGCCTGCCGCCGGTGTACGAAATGGAGGAATATACTCCCTCCCTCACCACCAAAGTATTTGACCGTAATAATACACTCATCCACGAATTTTCCATCGAAAAACGCAGCATGGTGCCGCTGGAAGACATCCCCGTAGATTTGCAAAACGCCGTGGTGGCCATGGAAGACCGCGATTTTTTTAAACACGCCGGGTTTTCCATCCGCGGCATTATCCGCGCACTACTTTATGACCTTATCAGCGGACGGGCCAAACAAGGGGCCTCCACGCTTACCCAGCAGCTCTCCCGCGGCGTATTTTTAACGCAGGAGAAAAAGCTCATCCGCAAAATACGCGAGATTATTTTGTCTATTCAAATTGAACATCAGTTCAGCAAAACCGAAATTTTGCAATTATATTTGAATGAAATTTATTTGGGCAGCGGCGCCTACGGCGTAAAAGCCGCCGCAAAAAAATACTTTGATAAAGAACTTTCCGAACTGACTACCGGGGAAGCCGCCCTGATCGTAGGCTTAATTCCCGCCCCCGGCCGCTACAACCCGTTTGCCAACCCGCAGCTCGCACGCCAGCGCCGCAACCTGGTGCTGGACGTGATGCACCAACAAGATTATATTTCCAAAGAAGAACTGGAAAAAGCCAAAGCCGAACCCCTGCCCGAAAAACAACCCGCGCCGGAAGATAAACCGGGCCAATACTTTATTGAGCATATCCGCCGCATTTTGGAACCCAAATACGGAATGGACGTATTATGGAAAGCGGGCCTTAACATTTACACCACCATTGATATTGAACACCAAGCCCTGGCCGAAAAAGTAATGAACAAAAAACTCCAGGAATACGACGAACAAGTAGCCAAAGGGCTCGGCATTGAAATCGACCCCAACGATTCCGAGGCCGAAGCCGCCAATGCCGACGAAGAAGACGAAAACACAGAAAAAGACCCCAAGGCGGACTATCCCCGTCTGCAGGGCGCGTTTATGGTGCGCGACGTAAAAAACGGGGCCGTGCGCGTAATGGTAGGCGGACGCGGTTTTGACGAAAGCAAATTTAACCGCGCCACACAGGCCAAACGCCAGCCGGGCTCTTCGTTTAAACCATATGTTTGGATGGCGGCCCTGCAAAAAGGCTACACGCCCGCGACACTCGTCAAAGATTTACCCACCATGTTCTATTACGACGGACGCAACTGGCGTACGTTTGACGAAAACGCCGACTTATATTCCCTGGATTTAGCCAAACAAAATTTTATCGCCAGCAAAGATTTTAACGTCTGGGTTCCGCAAAACTACGGTGGGCGCAACGAAGGGTGGATTACGCTTCGCAAAGCATTGGAAAAATCCAAAAATTTGGTGGCCGTAAACTTAATTGACGCTGTGGGCGTGCCCAATGTGGTGCGCGTAGCGCGCAAAGCGGGCATTACCGCCGCACTGCCCCGCGTGCCCGCACTGGCCTTGGGTGTAAGCGTGGTGGCAATGGATGAACACCTGGCCGCGTTGTCCACATTTGCCAATGGCGGAATCCATACGGACAACTATTATATTGAGCGCGTGGAAGACGCCAACGGACGCATTTTGGAACAGCATATTCCCATTGAATCGGCCGAGTTTTCCCCGCAGAACGCCTACCTGTTAATCAACATGATGAAAGGCGTTACCCAGCGCGGAAGCGGCGCATACGTCGCGCGGCTGGGGCGCAACATTGCGGGTAAAACGGGCACCACCCAAAGCCACCGCGACATGTGGTTTGTAGGCATGACCCCGCACACCGCGGCAGCCGCCTGGATGGGATACGACGACGACACCTCCCACGAAAAGGGCGCGCGCTTTACGGGCAGCACCACCGCCCGTTGGTGGACGGAAATCATGCAAGAAGTGTTAAAAGACGAACCGAATGACGATTTTACCGTGCCGGAAGGCATTTCGTTTGCATATGTAAACCCCCTTACGGGTAAACTGGCGATGCCCACCGAACGAAATAAATTTTTGGAAGCATTTATCACCGGAACGGAACCCCAAAGTTTTTAACCGGGTTCCGCCCGGAATAAGAACGCTCCGGGCTTATGGACAAAAAAAAAGCAACCGCTCTCCCCGTTTTCTGCGGCCTGCCGGGTGGCGCCGCAAAGGCGTACTTTGTTTGCCAAAATTTCCTCCAAAAGAACCAAAACGTACTGTTTGTAACGGATAAAGACGCAGAAGATTTTAACGAGGCCGCGCGCGAATTTGCCCCGCAAAACACCGTCGTTCTCCCGTTACCGGAAACGGATACGGGCAAACTGGCCGCCTTGCACCAACTGCTTTCGTCCCCCCAGGGGCCGCTTCTTATCAGTGCGTATTACGGCGATTTATCCGCCCCCTTGCCCGCGCCGGAAGAATTTACCGCACGCACGTTTACCATAAAACAAGGAGACACGCTGCGCCGCCAGGAACTGCTGGACAAGCTGGAAGCCTCCGGCTACTCGCGCGAAGAATACGCCGAAACGCCCGGCCAATACGCCGCGCGCGGAAGCGTGGTGGACGTATTTTCCCCCTTGCGTCCGGAACCTTTGCGCCTATACTTTGCAGGCAACCGGGTGGACCTTATCAGCGCGTTTGATTTAGACACGCAAAACACCAAAGAACACGCGGACGAAGCCGTCATCATTCCGCTCTCTTTTGAAAACATGCCCGCCGTTTTAACCGATTACGCCCAAAACTGTACCTTTATTTTTGACGAACCCGATAAAGATTTTGACATCTCCCCCTATCCCGCCGGGGCCGTTATCCGCGCCTTACCGGGAGGACCCGCGCACGACTGCGGCTTTAAATCCAACATTCCCTTTAACGCCAATATGGAACTGCTGGACAGGGAAGTTGCGAACCTGCAAAAGCAAGGGTTGCGCGTAAATATCTGCTGTTTAAACCGCGGGGAACTGGACCGCATGACGGAACTGGCGGCCGATTATCCGCACCTGCGTACGGCGCAGTTTCGCATTTCGCCGCTGACGCTGGGGTTTTACAGCCCGCAAGACGGTCACGCCTATATTACCACCAACGAAATTTTAAACCGCCGTTTTAACGCGGCCAAAGTGGTCAAACATTTTGACGTGGAAGGAGCCAAGCGCGTACGCTTTAAAGAACTTCAGGCGGGCGACTACGTCGTCCACCAAGAGCACGGCATCGGCCGCTACCTCGGCCTGCAAGTAATGGACCCGGACGACAACCCCACCGACTGCCTGATTATTGAATACCGCCGCGGCAGCCGCCTGTACGTGCCCATGTACGATTTTAAAAAAGTGCAAAAATACATCGGTGCGGGAGGGAAAAAGCCCGCCTTGTCGGTACTGGGCGGAATTACATGGAAAGAAGTAAAAAAACGCGTCAAAGAAGAAGCGCAAAAAACCGCCAAAGAAATTTTAAAACTGGAAGCCCAACGCCAAGCCACCCCCGCGCCCGAAGTACCGGGCGACGCGCGCATTGAAGAAGAATTTGCAGACTCATTCCCCTATACGCTTACAGCCGGGCAGGAGCAGGCCATCCGCGAAACCCTGCACGATTTAGACCTTCCAAAACCCATGGACCGCGTGCTGGTGGGCGATGTGGGATTTGGCAAGACCGAAGTGGCCATGCGCGCCGCACTGCGGGTTGCGCTGTCCGGCAAGCAGGTAATGTTACTTGTCCCCACCACCATTTTGGCCGCACAGCATTACAAAACATTTGCCAAACGGCTGGCCGGATTCCCCGTCAACGTACGCATGCTGTGCCGCTTTCAAACCGCAAAAGAACAACGACAGGTAATAGAAGAACTTAAAAACGGCGTGTGCGACATTATCGTCGGCACCCACCGCTTGATGAGTAAAGACATTTCGTTTAAAGAGTTAGGGCTCGTAATTATTGACGAAGAACACCGTTTTGGCGTTAAACAGAAAGAAAAAATCCGCGCAAAAAGCGTGGGAGTACACTCCTTGATGTTAAGCGCAACACCCATTCCGCGCACGCTGAACCAGTCGCTTTCGTCCTTGCGCGACATTTCTTTAATTGATACGCCGCCGCGCGGACGCACGCCTATAAAAACCGTCGTTACCGCCTGGAATAACGAACTGGCCGCCGCGGCCATTACGCAGGAACTCTCGCGCGGCGGGCAAATTTATTACGTGTACAACAGCGTGCAGAGCATGGAATCACGCTTTCTATTCTTAAAAAAACTGGTTCCGCAGGCGCGTATCTGTATGGCGCACGGCCAAATGGACGAAAAAGAACTGGAACAAACCCTATGGGATTTTAACGCCGGCAAGTACGACATTCTGCTCGCGTCCACCATTATAGAATCCGGCATCGACATCACCAACGCCAATACGCTGATTGTGGAAAATGCCCACAACTTCGGCCTCGCCCAGCTCTACCAGCTGCGCGGACGCATCGGACGCGGAAGCCAAAAAGCGTTCTGTTATCTGTTCCACCCGGACTGGCTGTTCAAAAAAACCGAACAAACGGAAGACAACTTTGCCGACTTGGCCGCCGTCTACTGGAAACCTAAAGAAGAAAAAGACCCTACCGAAGAAGCCAAACAACGCTTGGCAGCACTTATGGAATTTGGCGACCTGGGGAGCGGCTTCCGTCTGGCGCTGCGCGACATGGAAATCCGCGGCGCGGGTGAATTATTAGGCGTAAAACAGCACGGCTATGTAAATGAAGTGGGCCTCAGCCTGTATTGCGATTTGGTATCAGCCGAAGTAAAAAAACTGCGCGGCGAACGGCCGGAAACCAACTTCCGCGCCACCGTCAGTCTGCCGATTGCGGCATACATTCCGCCGGATTACCTGCCGGATGAAGCCGAACGCTTGAAGTATTATAAAGAACTCATGGGCGCGGACGAACCAAAAACCAAACAAATTTTAGCGCGCCTTACCGATTTGTGCGGCCCCGTCCCGCAGGAAATTTTGAATTTAACACAGTTGTTCGCATTTTCGGCACGCGCCGGGAAACTGGAAATCTATCACGTGGACTGGATTGACGGTAAATTAGAACTGCTGTTTACACGCCGCTTTCAAATGCCGCCGCAAATGCCAGCGGAATTGTTCAACCGTTTCGGTCCGCAAAATTTGGAATTTATAAAATCAAAAAACGGCGACGGGCTGCACATCACCGCACCCGCCGGAAAATCCCCCGCCGTATTTGCCGGGGAAATGTTAACATTTTTGGAACGGCTTATCGCGCCGCAAAAATGATATAGTATATAGTATGAAAAAGGGTTTTCTTATTTTCTTACTTACGCTGGCCGCCTGGGGATGCCCCAAACAACAAACACCGGCCGAAGAAACCACCGCGCCGGAAGTAGCCGTACGGGTGGGAAATATTTCCGTTACGCAGGCAGACGTAGAAGCGCGCCTGCGCCTTTTGTCGTCCGATGACCGTAAATTTGCCCAAACTCCCATTGGCAGACTCAACTTGTTAAGCATTATCGCGCGTGAAAAACTCATCGCGCTTGCTGCCAAGGAAGAAAAACTGGACGAAACCGACGTTTACCTTACCTTAACGGCGGACAAACGCGCCCAGCTGGACGAAATCTACGACGAATACGCCACCCAAACGCTTGAACAAATGTGGTACGACAAATTAAAAGAAAGCGGACAGCTGGACGTAACGGATAAAGAAATAGCCGATTACTACAAAAAATATCCCTACGAAATGACCGTACGCCAAATTATCCTGGACAACGCCCAAACGGCCGACCAAGTGCTGCGCACGTTAAAAGCGTCGCCCTCCAAGTGGAACGCCATGGCCAAACAATACAGTGTGGCGCCGGAAGTAATCCGCAGCGATAAATTTTCTTTCATGCCCGGGGAGTTTATCCCCAGCTTGGAAGTAATCGCCGCCACTTCCGCCAATGGCAGCGTACAAGGCTTCATCAAAACGCCGCAAGGATTTCATATAATAATGAAAACGGGCGAAAAACGCCTCTCGCGCAAAGAAGCCGAGCCGCGCATCCGCGCCGTTTTAGAAAATAAAAAGTTGGACGCCGTTTTGGAAAATTTACAAAATAAATACGAGGTCGTAATTTATGATAAAAATGAATAAATTGTTTTTAGCCGTTTTGCTGGCCGCCACGGGCTTAAACGCCTATGCCGCCAAGATTGATTCTTCCGTTGCCACCGTCAACGGCCGCCCGGTATTGGCCTCCGAGTATGACAGTTACCTCCAGGGAGTTATCGAGCAATACCAGGCCGCCGCTCCGCAAATTTTACAACAGCCCTACGCCGAAGACGCACTAGGCCGCGAAGTACTTAAAGAATTAATTTCCAAAGAACTGCTGTACCAGGCCGCCGAAGAAGAAAAAGTGCAGGTAAAAGACTCCGAAGTGGACGCGGGCATTAACGAAATTAAAACGCGTTTTATCATTGACGAAATCACCGGCAAAGAAGACCCCAAAGGCGCGGACAAACGCTTTAACGAAGCGCTTAAAAAGCAGGGCATGTCGCTCAAACGCTACAAAGAAAAAATCAAAAAAGACGTGGCCGTGCGCAAATTGATGGAAACGAAACTTAAAGAAACCGTTACCCCCGTGGAAGAAGCAGACGCCAAAGCCCTCTACGCTAATGTGGAAGCGGTAATGAAAAACAACACCAAAAAAATCAAAGCGCTTGAAAAAGAAGACCCCATTAAACTTAAAGAAGCACAGCTGATTGCGGCCAAACTCAAACAGCTTACAGCCGAACAAGTGCGCATTGGGCACATTTTTTTGGCCGCCCCCAAAGACATGAAACCCGAAGACGCGAAACAAAAAGAAGAACTGGCCAACCAAATTAAAAAAGAAATCGACGCGGGTATGGATTTCTCCTCCGCCGTCAAAAAATATACCGAAGACAAAGCCGCTTTGGCCGCCGGCGGCGACATGATTTTAATTAAAGGCATCGCCCCAAAAGAAATTGACGCGCAGGCCTTTACTCTGTCTGTTGGCAAAGTAAGCAAACCCATTAAAAGCGATGTGGGCTACCACATCATTAAAATTAAAGAAAAACGGGCCGAAAAATCCATTTCCTACGATGACATCTCCCGCGATTTGGCCCAATACCTCGCCCAACAGCGCGTACAGCTGGCCATGGCCCAATACATCGAACAGCTGTACAATAAGGCCGACGTAAAAATTACGAAGACCTTTGAGTCGGACAAATTGCTTGCGGAATCCGCCGCCGACGCGAAAGCTGACGCCAAAGCGCAACCCGCCGCAAAAGACGAAAAGAAAAAATAAAACAAAAACAAGGATAAACACGAAGTTTGTTCATTAGCAGGAACCAAAAAGAAAACTCCCACTTTTCTTTTTGCGTTTAACGGACAAATTATGAAACCCCTCGTATTTATATCAACCGGCGATCCGTTAGGGATCGGGCCGGAAGTAACTGTTAAGGCTTTGAAAAACCCCCTCGTCCAGCAAGCATGCCATCCGGTTCTTTTAGGAGAACCGTGCTCTCTCTCGCGCGCCGGATTTACCGACCGCTTGGGACGCTTGATTAACATGGAAGCCTGCGAGTGCCTGCAAGACGCCGCACCGGGCCCCACCCCGGCAGGAGGACTGATTTCTTTTAAAGCGTTGGAACTGGCGTGCAAAATGGCCGGGCAGACCGGGTGCGCACTGGTTACGGCCCCTATATCCAAACAAAGTTGGGCCCTGGCCGGCATTCCTTACACCGGGCATACCGAATTTCTGCGCGAAAAAGCCGGCAAAAACGGCCTGATGACGTTTATTTCCGGCCGACTGCGCTGTGCGCTGGTTACGGAACATTTTGCCGTTAAAGAGGTCCCCTCTCTTCTTACCAAACACCGCGTGTTTCAAGCGGCGCAGGAGTTTTTAAGCGCGCTGGAGAAATTAGGTATTCACAACCCGCAAATCGCTTTATGCGCGTTAAACCCGCACGCGGGCGATAACGGCAAATTTGGTACGGAAGAACAAACCTGTTTAGCCCCTGCCGTGCGTATGCTTAACCGCAAACAACTTTGCGCCCATGGGCCGTTCCCGGCCGACAGCCTTTGGCTGGCGCACGCGCGCGGACGCTATGACGGGGTGCTTTGCATGTACCACGACCAGGCGCTCTTACCTCTTAAACTGGCGGCCAAAGAGCCTATCGTACACGTAACGGCGGGATTAAAATTCACCCGCACCTCCCCCACACACGGCACAGCGTTTGATATTGCGGGTAAAAACCAGGCGGATGAATCCAGCATGATTTCGGCCATTTTGTTCGCCGCGGAACGCAGCAAACGGCCGCAGATATAAAAGATGAAAAGCCCCGGGGTATCCCGGGGCTTTTATGTTCTAATCTTTCAAAGCAAGCCAGCACAAGCATCTGGCGACGGTCCTACACATTTGGTTTGGTCCGGGTAAGAAGAATTAGTCAGCCAAATTCTATATTCAAACTGAAATTCTTTAGAAGTTACACATTTGTTATTACTTTGGGTTTTTCCCGGGCAATACCGCAAGGACAATACCGCATGTTTTGGCAAAGCCGTATCTTGCACGCCCGTCACGCTGAACTTGTTTCAGCGTCCAAAGATAAACCTCCTTTTTACCACGAATAGATCCTGAAATAAATTCAGCATGACATTTATAATTAACAGCAGCTCCCCGCATTCCTCGGGGATGACAACTTTTGTCCATGGTATCAAAAAAAAAAAACGGGTCAAGCCTTTCTAAATAACGCCGTGCAGAACAGAATAACACGGCTATACTTCGGCTGATTTTTCAGATTTGAGATAAATTTGCACTGCCAGTTACCCGAGGAAGTACTGACAGGTACGCTGAGCGGTAAGGCAACGCAAAGTTGCTCAAATGTGGAAAATTGTTGCCCATATAAGCAACGAAATGCAAAGATTTACTCTTTGCGTTTCGTGCGTATACGGAGGTTACCACCAGTCGTTATTTCCAGGCCGTGTAGGGCAGAATACCACAATAGAAGATTATATGATTTTTCAAATCCGCACCGATTTGCGCGGAGTAGTTGGGGCGCGGCGTAGTGGTAATTACGTAAGCCCCAAGGTACGCGCAAATCGGCAGAATTTGGAAAATTGTTTATCCTTAAAAGACATAGGGAACGAAAATTTCTTTTCGTTCCCTATGCGTAAACCGCAAGTTACCAACACGTCGTTATCCAAACCAGCCGTTATTTTTATCCTTTTATTTTGTTACAATAAGGGTATGCAGCCGCCTATCCATTTTGAGGAGCTGGACTCCACAATCACCTACCTTAAAAATAACCGCGCCACCCTGCCGCACGGCGCCGCCGTATACGCCGACAGGCAAACCGCCGGGCGCGGGCGTTTTAACCGCAAGTGGGTATCGCAGGAAGGCGGCCTTTATTTCTCCATTTTACTTAAACCCAAAGATACGCGTTTTTTAGCCAACCTTACGCAATTAATGGCCGTTTCCGTCTGCCATGCATTGGAAGAATTAGGCGCGGACCCCAAAATTAAATGGCCCAACGACGTACAGGTAAACATGCAAAAAATCTGCGGTATTTTAAGCGAAGCCATTACCGACAACGGGCGGCTGGAAGCCGTGGTGGTTGGCGCGGGCGTTAACGTAGCGCAGGAAGGGCTTGATAAAATCGACCAGCCGGCCACGTCGCTTAAAGAGCTGGGCATTCATACTACAAAAGAACGCGTGCTTGATTTGGTGCTTGAATTTTTTTGGCGGGATTACCCCGCCCTGTCCGCCAACGGCTTTAAAACAATCCGGCCGGACTTTTTAACGCGCTTTGCCGCACTGGGCAAAGAAGTAGCCGTCAAAAACGGCGAAAAAACAATTTTCGGCACGGCGGAGGACGTGTCCCCCAACGGGACGCTCATCCTGCGCACCGCCACAGGCCCGGAAGAAATCTATATAGGAGACTTAATTGTATGAGTGCAGACAACTTACTTATGCAAGCAGTCAATATTACCGTTATCGGCATGTTGATTGTATTTGCGTTTCTGGTCATATTGGTCGGAATCGTAAAAGTATTGGGGAAGCTGGTACAGGTAATGGAAAAGTACTTCCCGCAGGAAACACAAGGGGATAACGGCGCAGTGTTGGCCGTAGCGATTGCCGCCGCCAAAAGATTTCAGGGCAAATAATTTATTTAGAGGATAACTACATGAAAAAAATTAACTTTATGCTGACCGCGTTCCGCGACGGCTTTCAATCCGTCTACGGCGCGCGCGTACTTACCAAAGATTTTATGCCGGCCGTAGAAGCGGCCCGCCACGCCGGGATTACCCATATGGAATTTGGCGGCGGCGCGCGCTTCCAAGCGTTGTATTTTTACTGCAACGAAAACGCTTTTGACATGATGGACACGTTCCGCAAAACCGCCGGGCCGGACGCCAATTTGCAAACCCTCGCCCGCGGCGTAAACGTGGTAGGGCTTGAAAGCCAGTCTTCCGACGTTATTAAAGCACACGCCCAGTTGTTTAAAAAACACGGCACCACCACCATCCGCAACTTTGACGCGCTGAACGACGTAAACAACCTTATCTACTCCGGCCAGTGCATTCACGACGCGGGCCTTAAACACGAAGTCTGCGTAACGATGATGTCCCTCGCCCCGGGCTGGGACCCTACCGGCAAAATCCATACCGAAGAATTTTATGAAAAAGTCCTGCGTGACATTTTAAAATCCGGTGTTCCTTTTGACTCCGTCTGCTTTAAAGACGCGTCCGGTACCTCCACGCCGCACACCGTCGGCAAAACGATTGCCATGGCGCGCAGAGTGCTGCCCGAAGGCACCAAAATCGTATTCCACACGCACGAAACGGCCGGCAACTCCATCGCCTGCTGTTTGGAAGCCATTAAAGCGGGCGCGGACTCCTTGGACCTCTCCATGCAGCCCACTTCCGGCGGCACCTGCCAGCCCGATATTTTAACCATGTGGCACGCCTTGCGCGGCACCGAATACACCTTGGATATCGACCCCAAAAAAATCCAGGAAGCCGAAAACGTCTTCCAAGACTGCATGAGCAAATACTTCCTGCCGCCCGAAGCCACTGCGGTCAACCCGATTATTCCGTTCTCCCCGCTGCCCGGCGGCGCACTGACGGCCAACACCCAAATGATGCGCGACAACGGCACTTTCGACAAATTCCCCGAAGTGGTAAAAGCCATGGGCGAATGCGTAAAATTAGGCGGATTCGGCACGTCCGTTACCCCGGTTTCGCAGTTCTACTTCCAGCAGGCGTACAGCAACGTAATGTCCGGCCCGTGGAAAAAAATCACCCCCGGCTACGGCAAAATGGTTCTCGGATACTTCGGCAAAACCCCGGTGGAACCGGACCCGGAAGTGGTAAAAATCGCCAGCGAACAGCTGGGCCTGGAACCCACCACCAAAACGCCGCTTGAACTTAACGACGCAGACCCGAAAAAAGGCCTCAAAGCCGCCGAAGCCAAGCTCAAAGAAGCCGGCCTGCCGGTAACGGAAGAAAATACCTTTATCGTAGCCACCTGCGCCGACAAAGGGCTGTTGTTCCTGAAAGGCGAAGCCAAAGTAAACGGCATCCGCTGGGCGGCTGACGTTAAAAAGGCCGAATGCGCCAAAGTGGAAAACGGCCCCGTCAAAGTAACCGTAGACGGCAAAGCCTACGAAGTAACCTTTGAAAACGATTCCACCGCCGTCGTCAACGGCAAACGCTATACGGTCGGTTCCGCCGCGGGTGAAACCAAAGCCGCCGCTCCGGCCGCCGCTAACGGCGCGGGCGCTACGGTAGCCTCCCCCATGCCGGGCGCGGTTCTGCGCTTGAGCGTAAAAGAGGGCGACCGCGTCAGCGAAGGGCAGGAAATCGTCGTTATGGAAGCCATGAAAATGGAAACCCCCGTTTCCGCTCCGGCTTCCGGCGTGATTCATTTCCTCGTCAAACAAGGCGACCAAGTACAAACGGGCCACGCGCTCGCGGAAATTAAATAGGAGAGGCCTTTCATGGAAATCTTAGACTCTTTAACCAAAGTGGCCCAGTCCACCGCGCTGTACACCATTACGTGGCAGCAGCTGGTGATGATGGCCGTATGCTGCTTCCTGTTATGGCTCGGCATTAAAAAGCAGTTTGAACCGCTTTTGCTCGTTCCGATTGCTTTCGGCGGACTGCTCGCCAACATCCCCATGCCGCCCGGCGAAGCGATTGCCGGCCCTGCGGGATTTTTGGGCATTATCTTCAACTTTGGTATTAATACCGGGTTGTTCCCGCTGTTCATCTTTATGGCCGTAGGCGCAATGACGGACTTCGGCCCGCTGATTGCCAACCCGAAAATGGCTTTGCTCGGCGGTGCGGCGCAGTTTGGCATTTTCGCTACGCTCATCGGCGCAATCGGCTTGTCCTACATTCACTTTGGGGACGTACAGCCCTTTGCGTTCGGCCTTAAAGAAGCGGCTTCCATCGGCATTATCGGCGGGGCAGACGGACCGACGTCCATTTATTTAACGTCGCGCCTGGCGCCCGATTTGCTAGGAGCTATTGCCGTAGCGGCGTATTCGTACATGGCCCTGGTGCCGATTATCCAGCCGCCCATTATGAAACTGCTCACCACGGATGCGGAACGCAAAATCCGTATGACGCAGGCCCGCCCCGTGTCCAAACGCGAAAAAATTCTGTTCCCGATTGTGATTCTTTTACTCTGCGCGTTACTGCTGCCCTCGGCCGCGCCGCTTATCGGCGCGCTGACGTTTGGTAACCTCATTAAAGAATCCGGCGTGGCGGAACGCTTGTCCAAAACCTTGCAGAACGAGTTTTGCAACATCGTAACTATTCTTCTGGGCCTCTCCGTAGGTTCCAAACTGCAGGCGGACCACTTTTTGGTAACGGAAACCTTGGGTATTTTGGTACTGGGCATTATCGCATTCTCCGTGGCTACGGCTTCGGGCGTGCTGCTTGCCAAGCTGATGAATGTTTTCAGCAAAACCAAAATCAACCCGCTTATCGGTTCCGCGGGCGTATCGGCGGTGCCGATGGCCGCGCGCGTTTCCAATAAAGTAGGTTTGGAATACGATAAGCAAAACTATCTGTTGATGCACGCTATGGGCCCGAACGTGGCCGGCGTAATCGGCAGCGCGGTGGCGGCGGGCGTACTGCTCTCACTGCTTGGCAAATAAATTTTATAAGTAAAACGAAACCCCCGCTAAAAAGCGGGGGTTTTTTAATACCGGGGCCTTATTAACGGCCGAACAATTTATCTACATCTTTCATTTTTAACTGCGCCACACACGGCCGCCCGTGCGGGCAGTGCATGCCGTCTTTGCATTTTTTCATGTTCTCCAAAAGGCCTTCAGCCTCGGCGGCGGAAATTTGGTCGTGCGCCTTAATGGCCTTTTTACACGCCAGCATGGCCACCATTTTACGTTTGAGCCCCTCGGTAGATTTGGAAGGATCCCCCACCACCTGTGATAAAGAAACAATAAATTCTTTCATATCGTCTTCTTTAAACCGTATCATGTGCGGCATGGAACGCACCAGCACCGTTCGGGCGGAGAAAGACTCCACCTCAAACCCGGCCGTTTTCAGCCACTGCGCCCAAGACAAAAGAGTCTCGGCGTTGGAGGGAGGCAAGTCCACATGAATAGGGAACAAAAGTTTTTGCACTTTTACTTCCCTTTTTTCAAACGCGTCCAAATAGTGCTCAAACAGGACGCGCTCCTGCGCGGCGTGTTGGTCGATAAGTACCAGGCCAAGCGGATTTTCAAACAGCAAATAACTTTTTTGAAGCTGCCCCAAATAATGATACGGCCCCTGGTACCAGGCCGGCTCTCCCGGCATGGTTAAACTGTCCGAACCGTCTTGCACGCCGTAATCCGCCGCCGGCAGATTATCCGCCGGAGACGGGGGAACGGATTCGTCCGGCTGCTGTTGGACGGGACGGGCCACATAATCCACGGGGTCTTCGGTTTCGCGCATTAAAAAGCCGGGTTTGGGGGCAAAGTCGGACTTTGGGGCAAAAACGGGCCGCGCCGCCTGTTCCGGCTTCGGCGCAAACGCATCAGCGGACAGAAAAGAATTCCCCTCAATATGCGGTGCTGCATCCGCATGCGCAAACAACTTTTCGGCCGCCGGCTGGGCAGCGGGCGGTAAATCTACAGACGGGACCACCGCAACTTCCACCGGACGCGCGTTTTGGAATACGGTTTCTCCTGCCGCGTGCATAATAAAACCAAACATTTTGTTTTCGTTTACAAAACGGATATCGCGCTTTTGCGGGTGGATATTCACGTCAAAATCGGCCGGGGAAAGCGTCATATACGCAACAAATGCGGGGTGGCGGTCTTTGGGACGCACATTTTGATACGCTTTATAAATGGCCTGTTGGACGGTTTTAGAGTCTATCGGACGGCGGTTGACGAACACATATTGCATATCCCGCACGGAAACAAGTTTGTCGGCAGGAGTAAGAAAGAGTTTTAAACCCATTTCTTCAAACTCTTTAAAAACCAAACTTTGGCTGACTTCTTCCCCCAAAATAGCTTTGGCGCGCGCGGGCACGGCTTGTGCAAGCGGCCCGTTTTCGGCGGGCAGGTTATACACTTCGCGCCCGTTTACGCACACGCGGTACGCCACGGACAAATTGGCAAGCGCGCTTTCTTCAATTACTTTTAAAAGGCAGGCGCGTTCATATGAATCGCTCTTTAAAAATTTTAACCGGGCGGGCGTATTGTAAAACAAATTACGGATTTCCACCGTCGTGCCCTTAATAGACGGAGCAGGGCTTTTTAGCACCACTTTCCCGGCGTGCAGTTCAATGCGGTTTCCGGTTCCGCTTTCTTCGCAGCTGGTCAGCGTCATGCGCGAGACAGCCGCCACAGAATAGAGCGCCTCACCGCGGAAGCCAAACGTATGCAAATGTTCCAAATCGTCAAACGCCCGGATTTTGCTGGTCGCGTGGCGGATGACGGAAAGCTCCAAATCTTCCGCGCTCATGCCGCAGCCATTGTCGTTAATGCGGATCAAATCTTTGCCGGAGCCTTCTATGTCTACATTAATGCAAGTGGCGCCCGCATCCACCGCGTTTTCCAGCAGCTCTTTTAACACTCCGGCGGGGCGTTCAATCACTTCTCCGGCGGCGATTTTCCCAGCGGTTTTTTCATCCAGTACGCGTATGTTACTCATTGATACGTTTCTTCCATTCACAAATTAGCTGTAAAGCGGCCAGCGGGGTCAGCTTGTCCGGGTTCGCCAGTTTTATTTCTTCTACAATGGGAGAAGAAAATAAATCCTTTACCATATCCTGTTCTTTAGCGGATATTTTGGCGCCTTTTTTGGCTTCCAAATCTTTCAGCACCTTTTTAGCGCGCAGCGTGCATGCTGCCGGAAGCCCGGCGATTTCCGCCACGTGAATCCCGTACGAACGGTCCGCCGCACCGGGCAAAATTTGGTACAAAAAGGCCAGGCGGCTCTCGCCGGACGCGTCTTTATACTCTTTGGCGTCCACGTGCCAGTTGCTTACGCTTTCGTACTTATTTTCCAAATCCACCAGTTCAAAATAGTGCGTGGCAAACAACACTTTGGCGCCGCCCGCCGGTTTATACAAGTACTCTACAATCGCCCAGGCGATGGAAATGCCGTCAAACGTGGAGGTTCCGCGGCCGACTTCGTCCAGCAAAATTAAACTGCGCGGCGTCATGGACGCCAAAATATGCGCGGTTTCGTTCATCTCCACCATAAAAGTGGAGTTCCCGCGCGAAAGCGCGTCGTGCGCGCCGATACGCGTCATAATTTTGTCCACTACGCCAATACGCGCCTGCGCCGCAGGAACAAACGACCCCATCTGTGCCATAATAACGACAATGGCCGTCTGTTTTAAAAATACGCTTTTCCCGCCCATGTTGGGGCCGGTAATCAGCATGATTTGGTTTTCCGGCGTGCCGATGGAAAGGCCGTTGGGCACAAAACTGCCGGAGGGCAGCGTTGCTTCCACCAGCGGATGACGGCCGTTTTCGTAATGAAGTTCGGTACCGTGGTCCACTATCGGGCGAACGTAATTGCCTTTCATCGCGCACAGCGCAAGCGACATATATACATCCAGCTCCGACACAATCTGCGCGAACGCCTTTACGTGGTTAATGCGCGCGGCAAGCGTTTTGCGCACTTCGTCAAAAAGGGAGCTTTCCAGGCGGATAATTTTCTGTTCCGCGTTTAAAATTTTGTCTTCCAGTTCTTTTAATTCTTCGGTAATAAAACGCTCCGCGTTGACGAGCGTCTGCTTGCGGACATAGTTAAAAGGCACTTTGGAAATATGGCTTTTGGTAACTTCAAAATAAAAACCGAATACGGAATTACAACCCACTTTCATCGTGGTAATACCCGTTTTTTCCCGTTCGCGGGCGCACATTTCTTCCATGCACTTGTTGCCATTTTGTTTCAAGGAACGCAGTTCGTCCAACTCGGCGTTATACCCGGCGCGGATGACATGCCCGTCGGAAAGTTTAAGCGGCGGGTTTTCATCCACGGCTTCATACAAAATGCGGGACATTTCCTGCAGTACAGGCAAATTTTCCAAAAACAGCGTGCGCAAATGCGGGGCGATACCCCCATACGCTTCAAACCAGCGGGAAAGCGGATCCACATTCAGCAAAGACTGCCTCAGCCCCGACAAATCCCGCGGCGACGCCGTACCCGTAGCGGTACGCGTCATAATGCGTTCCACATCGGAAATATTTTCCAGTAACGCCGACAAATCCGCCAAGGCGGACTGGTTTTTTACAAACCCTTCCACACAGTCCTGCCGCTGGGAAATTTCGCCCGGATCCATCAGCGGATGTAAAATCCACTCTTTTAGTTTGCGACTGCCCACTGCAGTTTTGGCGTGGTCCAACAACGCCCACAAACTGCCGCGCCGGCCGCCCTCCTGGCTTTTAACAAGTTCCAGCGAGGCCACGGCATTTTCGTCAATTTGCAAGCTGTCTTTCAGTTCCCGGTAGGACGGAATTAAAACGGTTTTAAAACTGGGCTCCGTTACGTTTAGATACTTCATGGTTTGTAAGGCACAGGCGAGGGCTTTTTTCTTGTCCCCCCACGCACCCAACGCGGGCCAGTTGGCGGGGAGCGTAAAGTCCCCCTCAAAGGGTTCCTGCTCCGTAAGCGTCAGCTTGCCGGGAAGCACCACTTTATTTTTAAGCTGTTCAAGCGAATCTTTATCCCCCACCACTTCAGACGGATTTATCGCCGCCAAGGCGGCGGCCAAGTTGGTAAGCGTAGAATCTTTATCGTTTTGGTTAACCCAAAATTCCCCGGTAGACACTTCCACGCACGCAAGCGCCCACCCGCGCGGATGAACGGACAGCGTAACCAAATAATTCGATTGGTTTGCATCCAAAAGGGAATCTTCCATCAGCGTACCGGGCGTAATCACACGTGTTACCTTGCGTTCAAAAAGTTTGGTATTTTTATCCATCACCGAGCTGGTCTGCTCGCAAATGCCGATTTTCTTCCCCGCGTTAAGAAGCCGTACAATGTAGTTGTTTGCCGCATGGAAAGGGATCCCGCACATGGGCACCCCATGGCGCGCGGTAAGCGTAAGCCCCAACAAAGCACTTACTTCGCGGGCTTGCTCATCAAACATTTCGTAAAAATCACCCAGGCGGAAGAACAGAATGATACCCGGATGTTTGGCACGGATATCGTAGTATTGTTTCATCAAGGGGGTGGTGTTCGTCTTTTGCATAGGGATATTTTACCAATTTTAGGCAGATATTGCCCGCCGGAGAAATATGTAAAAACACCAATAAAAAACATTCATTTACCTGGAGAGAATGCTGAGAGGCAAAATGAAAAAACCGTTTTTACGGAAAGTTGTTGTTAATTATGAAGGTCATGCTGAAAGGTTGTTGTTCAGCATCTGCTTATTTTCAACAAATAAGGAGAAGATTCCCGATAAAAACACTCGGGAAGGACGCTTATTTTATTCAAAATACTTTCTTTGCCCGCTTTCCTACACATTAAAAAACCCCGCTTTCGCGGGGTTTAAATGGTGGTAGGAATAGAGTTCGCCTTCCGGTAAAATCCCTGACGGAATTTTCCTGCAGGCCGGGCTCGCGGTTTTTGCCTTTCGCGCTCCTGCGCTCAAACAAAAACATCGCTCCGCCTTTCGAATCCTATCGCGGGCAAAGCAGTTTGCCCGCTTTCCTACACATTAAAAAACCCCGCTTTCGCGGGGTTTAAATGGTGGTAGGAATAGGATTCGAACCTATGTAGGGCGTAGCCCGACGGTTTTACAGACCGTTGCTTTTGACCGCTCAGCCATCCTACCAAAATCACATTAAAAGCCGGAAGCTTTTGGCCTCCGGTCCTAATTATTACTTAAACAACTAGGTACAAATATTATAACAAAAAAAATTACTTTTGTCATCCATTCCAAAAATCCGCATACCGCTGCTGCGCCGCGGCCAATACAACCTTATCCACTCCGTGTGAACATTCAAAAAACGAAACCTCCGTCTCCGGCGTTTTCCGTCCCGTTTTTTTCTGCCAATTTCCTACAATTTGCCCACCCGCAAGCACTACCGGATAAAAAGTACCGCAGCGGTTAAAAGCCTTGGGTTGATGTTTGGCGGGCAGAGCGTCCGACCGGTTTTTATAACTGATTAAATACTCGTCAAACGGCGGAAGTAAATGAACTGCTTTGCAAGAGTCCGCATATGCCACACAAGAAGAATGAATATACAGTTCGCGGCCGCCAAAAAAATCCCGCATCAGTTCCGCCCCCAAGGAAGCCGCCGCTTGGCGCGCCTCGCTGACGGACAACCCCGCCCACCATGTAAAATCTTCTAAAGAAGCCGGGCTATGGCTTTGAAAATACAACCGGGCAAGCCGCCCCAACGCTTCTTCTCGCGGGAACACGGGCGCGTTTTTTACGCGTTCTTCCATTAGCATATACGTATGTGCACGGCCGCGGGCTGGACCGCTGCAAACTAACCCTTCGGCTTCCGCGCAGCAAAGCACGTAACGCAGTAAATGGTCCGTTATATCCACCCCATGCCGGGCAAACTCCGCCGATAATTCCACCCGGTCCAGGCTTTGGCCGGGAAGGGCTTTTTCCAAGATATTTTTAGCGCGAACAAAAAAATCATCATCTATAGATAAGCCGTTATTACGGGCGAAAGAAGTCCAGGCCGCTTTAATGCGCGGGCCGGAGATTTGGCTCATCCACCGCGCGTCCCGCGCCGCCACATAATGCCAGGTGGGGCGCAAAACATGCATACGGATAATTTCCCCCGCAGAAAGCGCATTCTCCACCGCGGACAAAGACGGTGTTTTCATCCGCAGGCCGACAGCCCATTTAGACATCGTCATCTCCTGCGCCTGTACGGCCCCCATCCACGCGACGACCTCTGCCGGAGTATTAAATTCCGGCCGCACAAGTTGTTGGGTAACAAGACGCAAATGAGTGGGCATAGAATTATTTTAACAATTTTAACGTACGCGCCAAACAAAAAATACCCCCGGGAAACTATCTCCGGGGGTATCCTTTTGACGGCAAATTTTACAGCGTTTCTTTTAACGAACCGACCAGTTCCGCCACCGGGCGTTTGGCTTCGCCGCCGCCTTGGGCAAAATCGGGCCGTCCGCCGGCGCGGCCGTTCAGGTCCGCCGCAATCTGCTTGGCAACCGTTACCGCATCCGTATTAGGCAGTTTGCCCGCCATTTTAACGACAAACGAGCGTTTGCCCTCTCTATCGCACGTAACGATAATCAGCGCCTGCTGGTGCTTTTGGGCAATCGTGTCGGCAATATTGCGCAGTTCCTTCGGCTCCGCGCCTTCGGCGTTGCGGATAACCAAAGACGCGCCGTTTTTCATGGTAAACGTCATTTCGTTTACGCCGCCGGCGGCCAAGGTTTTTTCTCTAAACTGCGTATAGCGTTTTTTAACTTCTTTCAATTCGTCCATAATCGCGTTTACGCGTGCAAACACGTCTTTGGATGGCACCACCAAGCGGGCGGCTAACTCTTCCGCCTGCGCGTTGATGTTTTTCAAATAGTCCAAGGCCGCATAACCCGCCACGCCTTCAATACGGCGTACGCCGGCGGACACGGATCCTTCTTTTAAAACAAGCACTGTCATTACCTCGGCCGTGTTTTTAACGTGCGTTCCGGCGCAAAGTTCCAAGCTGTATTTGGCTTCGGGGTGATTAAAATCGCCTCCCATTAATACAAAGCGGGCCGGGTCGGCGTATTTTTCGCCCAAGAGCGTAACCGCGCCCAATTTGTCGGCATCCGCCAGCGGACGGACTTCGCACGACACGGGCAAAGCGGCTTCAGCCGCGCGGTTGGCAATCGCCCACACTTTGTTTAATTCTTCGGCGGACGGCGTTTTGGAAAGAGTATAGTCAAAGCGGAAGCGTTCCGGCGACACATAGGAACCGCTCTGGTGCACGGAGGAACCGAACACCTGGCGCAGGGCGGCGTTTACCAAGTGAATGGCACTGTGGTTGGCCATACAGCGTTTGCGGCGCGCTTCGTCTACGGACAGCGTTACTTTTTCGCCTTTTTTAAGCGTACCGGACACTTTATGCAAATATACTTTGCCAAGCGGTTTTTGCGTATCGGTTACGCGGGCGGATTCCTGCCCGGAAACCAAAATAACGCCCATATCCCCCACCTGTCCGCCGGATTCGGCGTAGAACGGGGTTTTGTTAAATACGGCAAAACCGTCGCCGTTTAACACGTCCACAAATTCAAATTTTTCATTAAGGAGCGCCAATACTTCGGCTTCGCAGGTTAACATTTCGTAACCTACAAATTCGGTGGCGGGGTAGCCGTTGTCCACTTTTTGCAAAATAACGGCTTTTTCTTTAGAAAATTCATCCGCGTACGAACGGCTTTTTTCCTGGGCGGCTTCTTTGGCTTTAGCGTAGCCCGCTTCATCTACCGTTACGCCTTTGGCGGCGGCGATTTCTTTCGTCAGTTCCAACGGGAAACCGAATGTTTCGTGCAAATGGAACGCTTCTTCACCGGGCAGCGTTTTACCACAGGAGGCCAAAAGGGCAGAGAGTTTTTCTTCGCCCGTAACAAGCGTTTTTAAAAAGGTACTTTCTTCCTGTTTCAGCACGTCTTGGATGTGGCTTAAATTTTTGTCAATTTCCGGGTACAGACCCGCAAAAATGGACTGCACCACCGGCACCAGCGTATACAGATAGGGCTTATCGTTACCCATAAGTTTGGCGTAACGCGCGGCGCGGCGGATTAAGCGGCGCAAGATATAACCGCGGCCTTCGTTGGAGGGCAAAATACCTTCGGCAATCAAAAAGCTGGAGCTGCGCACATGGTCGGCGATAATGCGCAGGGCGGAAATTTCTTCTTTCGTTTCGCCTTTTACGTTTAAATCTTTTTTGGCCTGCGCGGTAAGCGGGGTGAAAAGATCGGTTTCAAACACATTTTTGGCATTCTGCATGACCATGCACAAGCGTTCCAAACCCATACCCGTATCAATGTTTTTATGCGGTAAGGCGTTAAGGGTACCGTCTTCCTGGCGGTCAAACTGCGTAAACACCAAGTTCCAAATTTCCACATAGCGGCCGCAGTTGCAAGAAATGTCGCAATGGGGGTTTTGGCAGCCTTTGTCGCCGAAATCGTAATAAATTTCCGTGCACGGGCCGCAGGGACCGGTGGGACCCATAGTCCAAAAGTTGTCCTCTTCGCCGAGTTCAAAAATGCGTTCTTTGGGCACGTATTTGAGCCACGCGTTATAGGCTTCTTCGTCGCGCGGGGCGATGCCGCCTTTGTAGATGCTGACGGAAAGTTTTTCCGGGTCGATTCCCAGCACTTGGGTTAAGTATTCCCACGCCCAGGCAATAGCTTCGTTTTTAAAATAATCGCCGAATGAAAAGTTACCCAGCATTTCAAAAAACGTCAAATGGCGTTCGGTAAAGCCGACGCTGTCGATATCCGTGGTGCGCACGCATTTTTGGCAGGTGGTGGCGTTTTTAAGGGATTTATCGATGCCCAAAAAATTGGGTTTAAACTGCACCATGCCGGCGGAGGTGAACAGCAGGGTAGGGTCCGAGTGAGGGATAAGGGAGCTGGAAGCCACTACGGGCAAGCCCTTGGAATGGAAAAATTGCAAATAACCGTTTCTGATTTCTGTACTTTTTTTCATAAGACCTTCTTTTAAATAAACATATATAATAAAGTATATCAAAATACGGGGCCGCCCGGCCCGGAGGCTTATGGCTGCAAACGCACAAAAAATCACGCACGTCTGCCTGGACGCGGACGATACCCTTTGGGAAAACGAACCCCATTTCCGCCGGACGGAGCGGGAATTTTACGCACTTTTAACAAATAAACTATCCGAGCAAGAAGCGGAAGACAAACTCTTTCAAACCGAAATGGACAATTTAGATACATTTGGTTACGGAGCAAAAAGTTTTACCCTTTCCATGATTCAAACCGCCTTGGAAACGCTGGACGGAGAAGAAGCCGCACGCGCCGTACGCAAAATTTTGGAACTGGGCAAAAACTTGCTGACGGGCCCGGTTGTACTCCTGCCCGGAGTGAGAGAAACGCTTGAAAAACTGTCCCGCACATACAGCCTGGCCGTTATTACCAAAGGGGATTTATTAGACCAGGAACGCAAGCTGGCACAATCCGGCCTGCTGCCGCTTTTTGAACGGGTGGAAATCGTCAGCAAAAAAGATACGTCCGTTTACCGCGCTGTTTTTCAAAGCTGGGACGTGCGCCCGGAGAATATATTAATGGTGGGCAATTCCCTAAAGTCCGACGTGCTCCCCGCCATAGAAGCCGGAGCGCAGGGAGCGTGGATTCCGTGCGCGGACAACTGGCGGCATGAACAAGCCGAAGAACCGGAAAATCCGCCATATTTAAAAATCAACGCCTTGCCGGAACTGCTAAATGTTTTGTTATAATTTACCGGGAGAATATATGAATAAAATTTTTGGTTATCTACTTATTTGCGCCGGGCTTATGATGATGCTGTTTTCCGTCATGGGCATGTACAAAGTATTCGCGGACAGGCAGCCCGTCGCCCCCGTGGTGCAAATGGCCGATCTGCGCATTAACACACAATACGGGCCAATGCAAATCCCCATGCAGGGTGTAAACCAAATTGCCAATTTAGGACTGTTTGCTTTGCTGATGGTATTTATTTTGTCAGCCGGAGCCAAGCTGGCGGGCGTAGGAAACGGCATGCTAAAGGCTGAACGCATCCACGACGCTTTACTTGCGTTGGAAACAAAAAATGCTCCGGCGGAACAAACGCTTAAAAAATTATGAATATCCGTTTTATTTTAAACCCCAGAAGCGGCAAACGCCAAGCGGATTTAGAGCAAATGGCCGCTTGCATACAGCTTAACTTCCCGGGGGCGGACATGCGCCTTACCAAAGCGCCCGGCCACGCCACCGAACTGGCACGCGAAGCCGCGCAAATGGGTTTTGCCGCCGCCATAGCCATCGGCGGGGACGGCACCATTAACGAAACCGCCCGCGGCCTGGTGGGCACCAATACCGCATTAGGCGTTATTCCGCGCGGGTCGGGCAACGGGTTCGCGCGCGAACTGGGTATGCCTCTTTTATTTGAAGAAGCCGTCATGCGTTTGCAGCGAGCCAAAGCCGTCTTATGCGATGCGGGACGCGCCAACGGAGAATTATTCCTAAATTTGGCAGGAGTAGGCATTGAGGCGGAAATCGCCTGGCAGTTTATGGAGCATGGTAAATCAGGCGCGCGCGGCATGTGGCCGTATTTTAAAATCGGTGCAAAAACCGCGTTTACATACAAACCCAAAATGTTGGATTTGGAAGCGGACGGCGTAAAAACGCAAACCGCCCCCCTCACCTTGGTATTCGCCAACGGACGGCAATACGGCAGTAATTTTAAAATCGCCCCGCACGCCAGCTTAATGGACGGAACCTTGGATATGGTAACGGTATCGGACGCACCGAAATGGAAACTGGCCCTTGCCGCACCGTCCTTTTTTACCGATAACTGGCGGCCCTTTGGTATTACGCAAACGACATGCGTCAAATGTGCAGCCATACACGTGCCGGGTGATATTGTGTATCATATCGACGGCGAACCGCGCAAAACGAAAGACTCGCTGGAAATTGCAGTGGAACCCAAAGCGTTAAAAGTGTTATTCCCGGAGAAATAATATGGCCCGCCGAAAACGAAAAACAACGCGAAAAACCTCCCATAAAACCGTAAAATTTTGGGCTTCCATTTTGGCAACGGCGGTTTTAATCATGCTTCAGCAGCAGGGGAAACCGCTGTCTAAAACGGGCGAAGTGGAGGACGGCGAAATATTTAAAAATGTATCCGTCGCCTCCGTGTACGACGGGGATACATTCAAAATCAATTTAAACTGTTCGCTGGCTGTTTATTGCGAAAAAGTACCCGTGCGCGTACGCGGAGTGGACTGCCCCGAAATAAAAGGCAAAACGGAAAAGGAAAAACGATTGGCGCAAAAAGCCAAAGAATTTACCAAAAACTTTTTAGCGGACGGACCCGTTACACTAACGGATTGCGGACGAGACAAATACTTCCGCCTGCTGTGCGACGTAACCAACAATACCGGCAAAGACCTGGCCGAAGAACTGATTAAACACAACTTAGGTTACGCATATAACGGCGGCAAAAAATCTACCCGGTATCAATAAAAATCCCCCAGGCCTTTGGCCCGGGGGATAGAAATTCTTATAAGGAATCTACGCAATCAGTTGAACACGACGCTATTAAAAACGACGCCGTTACTGTATCTAACAAACTATAAGTTGTACTTCCATCTACATATACCCACCGATTATTCTGGCAGGTTAATTTATCAAAAGAAACCATTTTTTTGGTTGAAGTTCCCGTAGAAAATTGAGCCGTAATTTGATAAACAGTCAGGGTACAAGACCCATAAAAAGGGCAGCTTTTTCCTCCACACCGTGCAAGCCCCGGATAACTTAAAGTATTTTTATCAGGGCTCCAAGAACAAGAAGAATGAAATGAAATCCCGGCGGATGCACTACGCACACTTTGTACAGAACGACAACATTTGCCACTAGAAGCATTATACGTGTACCCGCTGGAACAAGACGGCGAAGTACTTTCACACGCGGTCAGTTCCCATTTGCACGAAGACGAACAAACCTGTTGGCGATATGTGGGGGCGATCCCCGCCTGGGGTTTGCCGGGGGTATAGATAAAACATTCTCCCTTCGTTTGGCCTGGCCGCTCACAATCGGCCCCGTCCGCCAGATGACAGCCGGAACTCTGCGAACTGTCCGGGATCCACTGCCACTTCCCGCTAGTAACTTCTTTACATACATAAGGTATCTGCTGTACGGAACAAGAAGAACCGCAGGTAGTAATTAAATCTGCCGGTTTTTCCCCTTCACATCCCGCATTTTTCGTACACGTTCCGGCCCAGTCACTCATTTCCCATGCGCCGTTTTTGCATACAGCAACACGCGTTTGTGTGCCCGTGTAACCGCTGTCGCAATCTTTCGTTTCCGGCTCCGGTTTCACCGTACAGTTGTTGTCCCACGCGCCATACTCCCAACTTCCCGTAGAAGTATTACACGTCGCGGTTCGGTGTTCTGTTCCGCATCCGCTTGAACAGGCGCGTTCCGTTTGGGCTGTCCCTGTACACGCTTTGGGTTCGGATTTTGCTTCTTCCACCTTACCCGCGCAGCTGTCCGGCGAAGGCTCATAATTAAACCCTTCGCATTTGGGATAATTTTTGTTCAACTTCTCACAATCATTCCCGCTGCAGCAGATGCGGCCATCCGCATACGACGGCATTTGTAAATTATAGCTATAGTTACCTTTACTGCTCGCGATGATACCTTTATTCTCCAACGTATATGCGTAGTTCTTGGTAACGTCTTTTTTGACGATATCCGTTAATTCCGACATCTTCGTTAAATACTGCTTATCGAGCGCACATCTCTTTTCCTGCTCCGTGCGGATACTTGCCATTAACTCTTCTGCTTCCGTTGTCTTGCGCGTTTCGATTACTTTGTTAAACTTCGGCAATACCGCCGCGCTTAACACGCCTATCACTATAACCACTACTAACAATTCGGTCAATGTGAAGGCTTTCTTTTTATTTTTCATACGCCCTCCTCTTTTTATTTGCGGGAAGAACGGGGGAATCCGCTCTTCCCGCTTCCGGTGTCTCTTGAGGAGGGACTTGCCGGTTAAAACTGTCTGATAAGCGTTTTGCAAGGAATAAAAACAACAATAAAACGGCGTGCCTGCTCCTCAAGTTAACATAAAAAAGGTATCAAAAAAAAAAAACGAGTCAACCCCCAGCGCC